>Ga0209367_1013252_pt1 | contig 10639 bp, 7 predicted proteins | sample WorMetLIZISLAND2_FD_187412 | JGI IMG/M metagenome (GOLD analysis project Ga0209367, IMG submission 187412) | Marine gutless worms symbiont microbial communities from Max Planck institute for Marine Microbiology, Germany - Olavius geniculatus... ...
GCAGTAACGTGTAACCAGTTTTTAAAAATTAAATAGCATTTTTAGCATGAACATTTTTGAATGCCGAAAAATCGGTAGGCGGTCATGTTAAAAAGTCTATAACTTCGTCATTTTTTAACAGAATCAAATTTTTTTTGGCGGTTAGATGTAACAGGTTTCAGGAAATAAACGTGTAAAATTCCAAATTAAAATTCCCAGTGGTCACTGAGAAAACAGCGAAAAACTTTAGGGGGCTATTGGCCGCACCCTGTAGAATGCTTCAATACTGTAATGTTTGGAAAATACTGCTATTATGGTGAATAAAAATAGCCAGTCAAAAAAAAGGTTCAAGAGCATGAAAAGCAGTACAAATGATAAGTGGCGTTCTAAAACTGCAAACTCATTTTTTTCTGTGAGGAACGCTCGGGAACCGGAAACTCGAGCTTACTACCGGCAAAACCATAATTCTGAATTTTGCGACTGAATGGACATGACACATCATGATCACATTTCTGTGATGTCAAAGGAGCGCAGCATTGAGTACGCATAATTAAATTTAAAAAACTTCTAGTTGATGACAGCTGGCCAGCAAAATGGTGGCATGCAGTATTGTATGGGACAGCATGACTGTGAACTTGACCAAACCAGTAATTATCAATATATGCAAATGGAAGCAAAAAGTGCCATTTTCAATTTCATATCTGATACTACTGTCTTTGAACTTAGATTTCTAAAGTTAAAATTTGACAAGTCCTTGTCCTAGAATACATCAACGCAGAAAGTAATACTGAACATATTGTGCTAATAACACTCCAAATACATACACAAACAACCCGAAAACAAGATTGGCCACACAATGTTGACGGAGATGTAAAAAAGTGTTACAAGTAACATAAAAATCAGTTTATATACACCTGAAAAAATTAAACCAGTACACAGACTTAATGTAAAGCCTCTTCAACTGTTGACTTTTCTATTAGGCGGCATCGAAACGCCTCCGCAAACGATTTCAGAAAAACCGAACCAAAATCGTCAACAGTGACAGTTCGGTTAAGTTCTCGACTGAGTGACGTCACTCCACGATTGCGAATTCCGCAAGGAACAATCGCTTCAAACCAGCGCAAATCAGTACTGCAGTTTATTGCAAGACCGTGTGTAGTCACAAAATGACCCGTATGAATACCTACATCCAACCAATACAAAATAATACGGCAAATAATACACTAAATTAATATCTAGCACAGAAATGCAAACAGTTTCGAACGTGTTGCACACATATCGTCAAAGTTAGTATAAAATGAGATTTATTAAAAGGGCATTTAAATGTGACAATAAAGACAATTGGATCTGTCAGCCAATGTCTTGAAGTCTAATCTGGATTTCTGTATAAACATCAGGTAAATACCAATATGGAAGAAATATATTTTGTAGAAATACAGCAAATTTTTCCATAGTTATGTCGGAGTTACTGTATGTCGGAGGGAGCTAGGATCTTGTGCAGGACATGCAGCTGCCTTTCCGTTGCCTAATAAAAAGTGGACAGAAAAGTACCTAAATATTTCACTCCAAAATGGTATAAAATTCATCACATATCAGTTACAAATTCAAGAAAACAGGAAATGTCGTACTAATGCACAAAATCCACAAACTTGCTCACTGTTAGTATCAGGACTTAATAATGTGTTATAAAATTGTTCGTGGAATGGCTGATGTAAATTTATCAGACTTTTTTACATTGTCTGGTTCCAGTATTACACGTGGCCATTGCTATAAGATTAGTTTTCACCACTGTATAAACATCAGGTAAATACCAATATGGAAGAAATATATTTTGTAGAAATACAGCAAATTTTTCCATAGTTATGTCGGAGTTACTGTATGTCGGAGGGAGCTAGGATCTTGTGCAGGACATGCAGCTGCCTTTCCGTTGCCTAATAAAAAGTGGACAGAAAAGTACCTAAATATTTCACTCCAAAATGGTATAAAATTCATCACATATCAGTTACAAATTCAAGAAAACAGGAAATGTCGTACTAATGCACAAAATCCACAAACTTGCTCACTGTTAGTATCAGGACTTAATAATGTGTTATAAAATTGTTCGTGGAATGGCTGATGTAAATTTATCAGACTTTTTTACATTGTCTGGTTCCAGTATTACACGTGGCCATTGCTATAAGATTAGTTTTCACCACTGTCGTGTCAATGCTCGTTTAAATTTTTTCAGTAATCGTATTATAGCACTTTGGAACTCTCTGCCTGAAACTGTTTTGTGACAGCCCCAACAATAGACATTTTTAAATCTTTGCTTATGAAGCTTGAACTGCCTATAGTTTGATTGTGATAGGTATTAGTTTTATTTGTATTTGTTCTATGTATTGCCTATTTTTATTTTTTTTTTAACAGGGCACATATTAGAGGCTTGCCCTTTGTGTCCTTTATCAGACCACATGCACTGTGTTATTGACTTTATGTTTGTAACTTTGTCTGGTATGAATTAAATGATTGATTATAGGCACTATATAAATCTACACTGTGTTCAGAAGAAAACAGCCACTCACGTTTTCTGATATATCTCCGTGGAAAAAGCTTAGATTTGCACAAAGTTTTCAGGGAATGATTACTAAGAAACAAGTATTCCGGTGACATCAGACGTATATTTCCATGTTGGTAAATTATGGGTTTTACTGCTGAAGACAGACATTTGATGAAAAGCTGAAATGCATCAATTGGTCACTGTGTTAACTGGCAAACAAAATATGCTAATTCATCATGCAATTTTTTTATTGTGAACTCTTTCCATGATTTATTTTCTTGACTGAGCGTGAATCCTCAACTTTGTTGATGCTGGCAGGTGTATGCACACTGCATGGATGACCACTTGCCCGCTATCAGTTAAACGGCTTGAAATGGCCGGTCATGTCAATTATTTTTATTTAAAAGTTTCATTTCATCAATATTCCATTGTCTGTCCATTGTCCAGAAACATGCAGCACACACTTGCGGCTACATAAACCTTGCTGACTCGCAAGCATTTTATCAGATGTCTGTCTTCAACGGTAAAGCCCACAATTTACAAACGTAAAAATATGATGTCAGCATGATGTTACCAGTAGCAAAGAATATTTAACTTTTACTAGTTTCCTCCTAATGTCTCATACATTATATACTTGATAGTGTCATACAGTATGGAAATAAAATTCTTTTAAAACCCAGTAACCTACCTATTGCAGCAATTTTGTTTTTGCCAATCCAAACACCAGTGTACTTGGCTGATCTTTCACCATGGATACCCATCGCTTCACAGCTGTTAATAATTGAATGTTCCAGAGCATCAACATACGACTTTACTCCAAGCCCCCAATGTCGCAGGTGCAAAATCGGATACACTACAAGTTGTCCCGGGCCATGGAACGTAATCAAACCACCGCGATTCGTTCGCTGAAAGTCCGCTCCAAGTTTACGGAGATCTTCTGCGACATTTTCTGGATATCGATGTGATCTCAAACCTACGGTGTAAACAGGCTCATGTTCCAGTAACAGTAAAACACCGTCAGCACCATTGGGTTGACGCTTCCCCAACATCATTGCTTTAGCACACATCTGTTGAAAGTTGAGTGCTGGAGCATATGTGATTCGGCCGAGCCGAACGTAGTGCATAATCCGACTGCTGCCACTCATAGTAACTGACCAAGATAATCCTACAACTACAAGCAACAGAAACAAAACTAAACTAAGAATCACAGAGTCTGAAGACCATAAAATGAGCCAGTATGCAGTCTGAACTACCCATTTGGCTAAAACAGTTAACAGGGTACTTGTATCAGAGCAATGATGCTTATTAGCAATTAAGAAAAAAGATGGACTGTAAATTTATTTTCAGTGAAACGGTCTGAGTAGGTTTCAGTGTCCCTCAACAATCTATCCAGTATCATAAAAGTAAATGGCCTCATCAACACATCAGCAGAGTGAGAAGGCACGAGGGAAGCATTTCCCTGTCATCAAGTACAGAGCTGTGTGTCTTGGTAGTGTAATGGTAACGGGCCGGGACTGGTGACCAAAAGGTCTCAAGATCGAAGTCTGAGCCGGAGCACTGCCTATAGCAGTTTCTGTTCGCAAATTGCCTCAGTCTATCTCCAGCCATTTCGTCGCATATCACTCTTGAAGTGTGCGGCGCAGCTGAAAATTGCAAAGAAACCAATAAAACCCCTTATTTTTGGAGTTTGGGGTCTTGCAAAGTCCCCCAAACCCCCTCTCATTTAGCGCCTTCGTTCAGGGTGACCCCCTTTGAATTTATGGAAAAGCTTTACGGTTCCTGAAACTAGAGTCTTCCCGGCAGCCGAGTGAAGATTTGGTGACGATAGCTTGCACCGTTTTTGACAGATCTACCCGTGTGATGGGCGGAGAGACAGACAGACGGACGGACGGACGGACAGAATTGCAATGGCTAAGATGCACTGGAGCTGTAGCTGCTTTCGTGCGCAATGAATGACAAAAAATGCTAGCGAGCAAAAAAAGTGAGTTAAATGAAAATATGTCAGACTCATACTAGGTGCGCAAGACTTGGCAGGGCTGCAAATACTATACAAATTCCTCAACGTTCAGCCATGATCTCGGTCGCAGTATCAAGTTTTTGATGTGCTACAGCTATGCTGTACGGCATCCTTAGCGTCATTGTCATCTGTCTGTCATCTGTCCGTTTGTAATAGATGTATTGTGGCTAAGCAGGGCATCATTCAAGGGGGGAACTTTTTACACGAATAATTAGCTCTGTGTCAAGGCTCTCTGCATACAAAATTTGGGCAATGCAATGCAAAAAAATATTTTCAAATTTGAGGGTGAATGGAGGGATAGCAAAAATGTTGTTTTTCAATGGAAAGCTGGCCATATCTCGTAAACGATGAGAGACGGGGCCAAGATTGCTGTTAATCACTAATAGGAAGTGCCAAATGCCCATTCAGATGAAATGAAAATCGACCTTAAATGACCTTGAAGGTCAGAACTGCAACACGAACTGTATAGGCTGTAGCACGTCTACCCTAGCGACAGCTGGGCTTTCTTGTTGGTTTTGGTGTCAACTTCTAAGGTCTGGTCATGGGAGATTCTGGAACTGTCACATCACTATTAACACACAGAATTTTAAGTAAAGTCCCTTTAGTGCCAGTATCCAAGAAATTGCAACATGGAAGGTCAAAGTTATGTTATAGTACATCTAGCCATACTAGATACAGCTGTTATTATCCATACTGGATTCTCAGCCGTACACTTCTCTGGACAAAATCTTGGCATCTAAGTAGGTCGTCTGCAATGACGTCATGGCCTAGCAGGCAGCAGCCTAGCAGCACAGCACTAGGCTAGCAGGCTGCTTGAGCAGATGACGAGGCAAGATGGCCATTGTTCAGTTAGTGTCACATTGTTATTACAATCGTTTCTTTTGACAATAGTAGACATCGTACAGCATCTGTAGATGAATCAGCAGCTGGGGTGGACTTGGTGAACAGGTTGAAATGTTGTTTTTGTTTGAACAATAATTATATTTACCATGCGCACACACAGTCCATATGCGGTCACAAAGTGTTATTTACTGTGCGCAGATTGCACACACTTACTGACGGCATATAAATAAAGAGTTGCATAGCCGTTTTTTGTTAATGTTGCAGCTATTACTTAGTTATGACCAGAAAACAGCCTCAAATATTTTATAAAGTTAGTTTTGGTTACAGCAGTGTCGCCTCTGCTCAGCAGATATTCAGTTTCGAATCATGTCAACCTTTAAGCCTTTACTACGAAAAACCTGCCCCCCAAGGAACCAGGTGTCCTTAGATGACGTAATTCCACCCAAGATATCGTACAATTCACTTCAGAAGTTCAGACCGTACAGAGGCATGGAAATTAGACCTAACTGCGGCTTCAATGGATAGGCCATGCGAGCTCGCACAGTCAATATCATTTTCTGCACCACATTGGACTGTGTGTGCGCACAGTCAATAACACCATGCTTGTTTGAAATATTGCGATCGGTTATATCCCACCCAGCTGCCAGTTTACTGGCCATAGTGGATCTACTCTGTGTCTATGACACAGCTTAGAACTAGGCTATGTTACATCCAGCGTGGAAAACACTGTCCAGTGCACTGACACCGGTTCGTAGTGTGATTCAGCGGTAACTGTAACTTTCATACCCGGGAACTTTCGTTATAGGTGGAACTTTCGTTCCTTGGAACGTGCGTTCTGAACATGAAAATTAGCATGGAACTTTCGTTCCCTAACAATTTTTGACGCGCTACGCTGTAAGCATCGATGGTACCATCGTCGTCTGTCTCTCGTCCGTCTGTCGATTCTGCAACAGGAACTGCAATGTATAAACTGTAACTAGAGCGTCTTTTCTAGCAACAGCTGGGCTTTCTTGTTATTATTATATCCTGCTGAAACTTTAGGTATATACGTCTAGCGAGTGACACAAAACTGGAGTTTTTTCTCGCTGAACTACAAGCACTACGTAAGTATAAGGGGTTCAGTAATTATAAGTGTCAGGGAACGAAAGGGAACGAAAGTTTTAAGGGACGAAAGTTCTCGAGAACGAAATTCCACCTTTCTCCGGTACGAAAGTTCCATGAATCCATTCAGTGCATAATCTTTCAGTGTCTATAAAAATGAGATCCAAAACAATCTTAACACAAGTATACATTGGTCTCTTAATGACAAAACTAACTTGTAGCTAATTACCACTATAAAAGCTTCAAAATAAAACACTAGTAAACTTTGACACCAAATGACACAATTTTTATAGGACTGGTGTTATGCACACGGCAGGCCGTATGTATAGAAAACGGCAAGAAATATACGGTAGAGCTCTGCACGAGCCGGGCAAAAATTTCTTCTAGAAATCGGGCCGGACCGGTTTGACTAGGTTTGTAAAAATTACAATTAGTCAGATTTGCATATTGTGGCGCCATGAAAATCTGAAGTTGTAGACTCTAGGCGGCAGGGGAGGCAGAATAACACTCTGGTGCACGGTGGGCTCTGTCTGTCAATGGCCTCTTACTTCCTTGTTTTTCCCTCTTTTGATAGCGGCGCGGTGGGGGATCACTTCAGAATGGCAGTAGGCTTAGCAATTAAAGCACGCGAGATTGACCTAAGTTACGCAGCAGTAAGCCTATCAGATTACGCTGGAATTTCGCCTGTTGGAGGCTGTTGCTACTTCCTCTTGCCAGCCACGTTGGTGGCCATCGCATAGGCCTCTTGTCAGAGGTGTGTAGTACGAAACCCGCCTGTAGCTGTGTTGCTGGATGCACTGAGTCTGTATCTGAACGTCGCACTGCTCTCACCAGACAACGTTGAAGACATTCTGTTCTTGCATAAGATAAGAGTCGTCCATAAATGACGTCACACGATTTTAAGGAAAAAATTATCCTCTCCCCCTTCGTAACACTTCCCTGGACCTTTTCGCGGCAAAAATTTCTGTGATGTTTCTGTTTGTCACGACTGTTTGCGTCTTAGTACTATTTTTTCATTGGCCGTGTGCACATGCCTAATTTGCCTATATATACGGCCCGTTGTGTGTATAGTCACTGCATTTTTGTAGGCCGTGTCATAGGTCAATTTGCATAGAATAGATAAATAATTAAATGACCACAGCCACGCCCTTTTTGATATCCACCAATCGCGTCTTTTGCTGGTTGTTGTTTCCCGCGTCTCTGTGTTACGTAAATATGTGTTTTTGGTGAAACTTTCGAAGATTAGAATGTTAATGTATAATGCAGTTTAACATATATCACACTCTTTTGTTGTGCGAATAAAATGTCATTATCAGACACTTTTAGAACAGATAACGACTATGGCGTTTCAGTAGAGGAAAGGTAATTGTTGAGCTGTTTACATTGACAAAACCTCTGCCTAAAAATCGAAAGCCACGAAATCCGAATGTTTGATACCGGTTGTCACTTTACGTTAATTCTATTTTCAGTTCAGCGAACTGATAGAAGCAACGCAAAGTCTGCTACTTTCATTTCGCGGAAAACGGATAACTCCCGATGCCGCCGGGCTGCTGACATTCTGCCGCGTCGTCACTGTCAGGTTCTGAGCGGCAGTGGCTTCTATCCCTATACCTGGTGGGCGCAGCATGCGCCCAGTGAAAAATGGGGGGGGGAGTTTTGATAAGGCTGCAGATCAAAACTCTCCCCCCCTATTTTCACTGGGCAAACTACACCTGTAAAAACACTTCCCATCGTCATCATCATCATCAATGAATATTCGGAAGCAGGCCAAAGGCCTCTATTTCCGCCCGAAGTAGATAACGTTTACACAAATATCAATCGAAACTAAACTAATATTGTTTTCACATTGACTTCCGGTACCAGATGTCGGATTTATAGTCATAATACAAACTAAAACCGCGCCAAATCAAAACGTCTCTTAAAACTATCAACACCGCATGCTGATACAACATCATCAGGTAATGCATTCCATATCTTAACTAATCTATTTACAAAAGATCATATTTACATAGCTGAGGCACTAATTTGTATCTATGACCCCTAGTATCATATCTTTTTTCTAACACAGATTTATACTGCAACTGTAACACGAAATTGGTATCATACTTGTTATTTACATATTTATATAATTGAATCATATCCCCTCTTAATTGCCTATAACGTAAAGTTGGTAATTCCAAAGCTCGTAATCTTTCTTGATAAGAACGACTAGAAAGACCCCTAATTAATTTTGTTGCCCTCATCTGAACTTTTTCAATTTTTTCTATATCGCACATCCTTCTAGGAGCCCAAACAGTATTGGCATATTCCACATGTGGTCTAACCAAACTTTTATATAAAACGACAAAACATTCTCGAGATAATTCTCCGAAGTTTCTTTGTATAACTCCCAACATAGAATATGCTTTACTGACTATTTTGCTAATATGTTGATCAAACAACAAAAAAGGATCAAACAAAACTCCCAGATCTTTATACGACTCTACATATTCTAATGGAACCCCATCTATTTTGTATGTGAAGCTATTGGTCGTAGTATCATAGTGCCGTTGATAGAATGACATTGATTTACATTTCTTTGTACTAAGTTTAACTAACCATCTGTGAGCCCAGTCTGTGAATTTATAATTTTTCGACTGTAATATTTCTGCATCCACTATACTCTTGATATGATTATGTAACCTTGCATCATGTGCAAAAAGATAAATTTTAGCATCATCCCCGCATGACTCGATTAAGTCATTTATGTAAATAATGAACAAAACAGGTCCAAGTATTGAACCCTGTGGGATGCCACTGAGAACATCAGACCACTCAGACATAACTTCATCAATCTTGACCCTTTGTTTTCTACCGATAAGAAAAGACTATCCATAAAATTATTTAATTATTTACCTGATAACTGTAACTTGCTAATAAGTCTGCGATGGGGAACTTTATCAAATGCTTATTTTTTTACTTCCCTCCTATTTTTTAATCTGCACTCTTAACAAAACTCCCCTTCCTATTTTTACTTTCCCCTATTTTTACTGGGCAAAGTACACCTGTAACAAAACTTCCTCTCTATTTTTACTTCCCCTTATTTTTTCAATCTGCACTTTTAACAAAACTTCCCCTCATTATTTTTTACTCTCCCCCTATTTTTGCTGGGCAAACTACACCCTTAACAAAACTTCCTCCTCCATTTTTACTTCCCCTTAAATTCACCCGGATTTGCTGGGGAGCTTACGAAACTTGGCTGGCTAGACCCTCTAGCTGGGTGTGGGGCCCCTCGGAAAGGCGGAGCCGTGACGAGCGTTGGCAGCTGAGGGGTCTAGGGGAGAGGAAAGAACAAGAATGGGACTGGGAGGAGAGAAAGGGGGATAAACCATGGGGAAGCGGAGTAGAGAGAAAGGGGAAAGGAAAAGGGGTGGATGGAGGGGAGGCAGGCAAGGAACTGAGCCCAAAGGGTAGGGGGTAAGGGCTTGAGGTCAAAAGTTTGGGGGAACTTGCACCCAATTTCGACTTTAAATTTGGGGGAGGATAGAAGCAACTGCTGAGCAGGTCTCACGACACTGCAGCCACTGATACCTCCAGACTTACCTGGTAGGCAGTCAATGACCTAGCGGGACCAAAATACAGCAGAAAATTAACTAACTACCTAACAAAGCTAAAATAAACTAGAAATTTGGGGCAAAGCCCAACGTGAGTCCGCCCGGCGCCTTAAGTCCGATTGGGGGAGAAATTTTGAAGGGTGAAATTCCCCCGGTAGCAAAGTCACGTGGCCCGCACACAAATGCATTAGCATACGCAAAACGTGCACTATTGGCTTAGGGTGGGTAAACATTAGGCGCGTAATCTCTGGTGTTAGTGGACCAAAGTTCACCAATTTTTTTTATTCAACGCAGTATTAATTGTACTTGATAACGCTTTTTACCGCTTGTCGATGGCTCTATTCGTTCTAGAGATATTTGCAGTCAAACTCGAAAGTTGTTGTAAAACGTACTAAATTTTGGACGTTTTTTGCCCTCCCAAATTGTTTTAGGGGGCGGTGACCCCCAAAAGTTGCACCCGCGTTATCACCCCCATCTAGCAGCACGTCACGTGGCAAAGTTTAATAAAGCTACTCCCCCTGGCTTCAAAGTTCTCGCGGCTAATACGCTACATTTTAAGCCAATTTTTCA
>Ga0209367_1013253_pt1 | contig 10638 bp, 7 predicted proteins | sample WorMetLIZISLAND2_FD_187412 | JGI IMG/M metagenome (GOLD analysis project Ga0209367, IMG submission 187412) | Marine gutless worms symbiont microbial communities from Max Planck institute for Marine Microbiology, Germany - Olavius geniculatus... ...
TCCGTCCTCACCAAGGTCCAACTGTATCGTACCTACATCCAACCAGTCTTATTATATGGCTCTGAAACATGGGCCCTAACACGAGCCTTATTAGACAAGGTTGATGCTTTTGACAACATCTGCCTGCATTGTATTCTCCATATACCATACGTGGATCATGTAGCCAACGCCACGGTTCGACTTCGAGCTGGCTCACCGCCGCAGCTGTCTCAGCTGATTCAGAGAAGTCGGCTTCGACTCTTCGGTCACGTGGCAAGGATGTATGTGTCACTTGACATCTCCAGAGCACTCAAAACGTCAGTCCGGGGTCTGCCCGTAGAGTGGAAGCGCCCTCCCGGACGCCCTCGCCACACGTGGCTACGTACCCTGGGAGCAGTTCTCCAGCCTCATAATCATGGCCTCAACTCGGCTTGGAGATGTGCCCAGGATCGAGAACACTGAAAGCACCTCGTGGAAACCACTACGCTGCAGCTCGGGGCATGCGCTTGATGATGATGATGATATATTGGCCCCTAGGGGGTGCTGCGCCTCGAAATTTTTAGATGTGCTAGAGAATTACTTATCGGGGACAGGAGCCCCCCTTACGGTTTTTTTAAAGGGGTCTAAAATTGGCTTAAAATGTAGTAAAGAAGCGCTTATAACTTCGGAGTTAGGGGGTATAGTGCAAAGAACTATGGCACTTGACGTGCCTCTAGGTTGGGGTGTTAATGCAAGTACAACTTTTGGGGGCACCACCCCCTTAAAATTTAGGAGGGCAAAAAACATTCAAAAATTGGTGCGATTTACGACAAATTTCGAGTTTGAGCGCAAATATCTCTGGAACGGATGAAAATAGTGACAAAATGTAAATGGCGTTAACAAGAACGATCTTTTGGGCGTTGAACAAAAACATTTTGTGAACTTTGGTCCACTACGAACAAAGCTATAAGCGCTCATGTTGACCTACTCTAAGTCGATAATGCGCATTCTGCGTATGCCAATGCATTTGAGTTCGGGCCATGTGAGTTTGCTGCTGGGGAAATTTCGCCCCCCCTTAATTTTCCCCTAATCGGACTTAAGGCACTAGGTGGACTCACGTTGGGCTTTGCCCCAAATTTCTAGTTTATTATTAGTATTTGTTTTTTGGTTATTTCTGACCTGAGATTTAACTATCACTGCCACCTCTTGCATAAACAAAGTTCATATAGCAAGAGCTCGTTTTATTTCCTTTTCAAATAGTTTTGTTTTTTGTAGTTTGTATACTAGACTGGCAGTCAGTCTGTCAACTTTCCAGCGCAGTGGGGGAAATGGAAAATTGTTTGTTGTGTAGAGATACCAGCACAAGAACTGGAGGAGTTGAGTTTGGTGGATAAAGCTCTTGCACGAGCTCACAGGGCACGGAAGCTATGTACAAACAAGGTTAGCAGCAAGGAATCAAATTCAAATCGGGGAATTTGTGTGGTCAGGGAAAGTCAGGGACAGGTCAGGGCAAAATATTATTTTTGAAAAGTCAGGGAAAATGATCTTGGATTATGCAGACTGCAGATATCTGTGATTTTTTTGTATTTCCAAATATTAAAAAGCAGGTAAATTTGTGGCTTTCATTAGACGTCCAAAAGCTCGAAGTGTTTCAGCTTCAGGGGGGCTCTTTGCCCCCTGACTCCTCAATCTTTTATTTTTATTTGTTGACTGACATTTGTGCAATAAGGTTATTGTTTCGATAAAGTCAATGAAATTGTCATTTCATGACTGGAAAAGTAAGAGAACAGTCAGGGAATTTTGCTACAGAAGACCTGTAGGAACTCTGAAAATTTTGCTTTTTTATGTTCTTGATTTATTCACACACTATCTTCACTGTACGTTACTTCATCATATTTTTACCATGACAAGAGTTTTTAAACAGCATGGTAAAGTGCATTTTTTACATTAGAATTTTTATATCATTCTGTGTGATGTTGAAGACTAGCATCGATGTGGAATCGGAGAACAAGAACCAACGAAAAACAAACGCTGAATTTGTCTCGGATCAGAAGCTTACTGGTAAAGTTGGCAGCAACAGTCAACCCAAAGTACCCCCAAAGTCTGACGTTCATGCTTTGAAATCTACCAACCACAGGCAGGCAAACCCAAGACTTAAACAGACTACAGAATCTGCGGCTATTTCTTCCTCAACTCTGCGCGAATTATATACTGACTTGAACACCAGAACTGCTGCAGGAAGGACAGTTTCTGCAAGTTCCAACAAAAAGCAGACTTTTCACTACAAACCAGCCCATCACTCCGCACCATTTAAAACAACTCCGCTGCCGCCTGGAAAGTCCAAGCTTCCGCCTGTCTGTAGACCTGGAAGTCGGAATACAGCGGGAAGACAAAGTGCAGCTGCAAGGGGGATAGATAGTCGTGGGGTAAAAATAGGTGTGGCCGGTTCTGCAGCTAAGGGAATCAGGAGGATAGTTGATGACAGGGGTCGAAAAAGTGTGAGCAGCTTGTTGTCAGTTTCAACAAATGATGCGTCATCATCTGTTGGTAGAAATTCGCCAAGTAATGTGGATTCAGGACATGAAGTTTCTCAAGGTCAAGGCATTGACTTACAGCAGCTTAGAAAAGTTAGTGATAAAAGAACTTCAGAGGGTTTAGAGACTGAGTTGACATCTTGTACTGGGATTCCCAACAGTGGTGAAATTTCGGTCAGCGATGCTACTATACAGGAAAAACATGGCCCTGGTCAAACCACCAGCCTTTGGCAGACAGATGATTCTAGAACATCGGTTGCTACCTCTGCTGTGATTGGTCGACAAAGCAGGTCAGCATCCACTGGCGGAATTTCGACCAGTGAGATTTCACCCAGGGCCAATACTGTTGTCCAATCAGAAACAGGGAAAGAATGGAGTAGGAATATAATACATTCTCAGCAGGATGTGGCGAAAGACTCATCTTCCTCGTTCACTTTACTTAAAGATGGGTATGTACTATGTGATCTGTTGTAGTGATAGCATTCACAACATTTACTTATTTATTGTTTCATTAGATATAAGGGAGATTGTATTTTTATAGCTGATGGTCTGTTAGTCTGTGTTTAATGTATGAATGCAAGTTCGTCTTATGTGATATAGTTGACAAAAATAAGTCAAGGAAAATCTTGTAGAAACTATTTAATGTTTTGGAAAACATTAGCGTTTATCAGAACAATATTAATCAATTTTTTCGTGTTGCATTGTCTGGCACATTGTATGGCATCATTGTACTTTTGATGCTGTTGTACTTCGTTGCCGCATTGCCAGTTATACATGTTTTGGTAATCACAACATGCGTGTTGGAAAATGTTAGGTATTTAGTATTTAGTATTTTAGAGTGCAGAGTGGTCACCAGTGGTTAACGTAGTACCTGTAAGTTTAGGAGGGGGTCCAGCTATACAATAATAGCTTCTCCAGTCATTAGATAATATAATACTGACACAAGGCAGCAAATCACCAAAATAATGCAGTAGTTTGTTATAACAAGGGTAGCGGGGTTATTGTAACAAATGGGGAACTCTTTATAGCCACTCACTTTAACCACTGTTGGTCAGAGTGAATTATTTCTAGTTTAATGGTTAGCCATCTGTTGATGGTTTAGCCGACAGATAAAGTTGCCGGCCAGTCTGAGGTCGTTGGTTGCAGTCAACTATAATTTGCGTTTCAAAGTCGATGGAGCTTTCTCCGTACCAAGAAGCGTGAAGCTTCGCGATAGAGAAAGTTCCGCGGAGAACTTCATTGCACATCTGGAAGCCGTTGTATCCTTCTCTCGTAATTTATCTTTTATTTTCTTACATTTTTTTTTATCAAGGAAGGCTATGTTATATGATAATTGATATGTGATAACCTGCAGTTGGTTAGCATGATTACACAAGGTTGCTGGTGAATTTGGATGAAATTTTCAGGGAAAATTAAACTTGGCCCAACTTAGAGGTAGTTAGACTTTGATGATGATTCAAGTCAGCATTTGCATTTGGGACAGAATTGCAAGATTTTTGCCATTGCTAGATAGGGCAATCCTCCTGGATGAATGGCAAAATTTTCAATGTTGATGGTGGATTTGTTTAGTTGGTGATTTTGTTATTCGCGACAGTGAAGTTAATCAATGCTGGGCGTGGTTTATTACTTGGATGGGTGAGGATGATCATTAGCAGGTGAATAAACCAGGCCAGCTCAGTCTGGCCATCCCACTGTGGGTAAGCACATTGAGTACCAGCAAAAGCTGGGATCTAAACAGGCTCACCATTTGATGTACTAGGCTATGGTCTTGCAGTGTAAACTGGTGCCTGACTGACCAGGCTAAGGGCTAAGGAAACAGAGATCAGCATCGCCCTATAGGCCTTGTGTTCTTGACTTTGTTTGTTGCATATGTATGATTGGTAAAAACTTTTTTCTGTGTGGTTGATTTAACTGTTAAATGCAGAACACTGGTGTTTGTTCTCCTGTCGATATTCTACTCTATGATGATGTTAAATTGTGCTGTGATATCTATGATTGGATGCGGAGGCTGCTGGCAGTTGTCATGGATACCGCTCAACACATTGGTAAGTGAACTGATGAGGATGCTGCGAGTTGGTAGATTGTTCTGTCTCGTCTTTGCAGTTACAGAATATGGAAAAAAATTTAAGTCTGTTTTAGCAGCTTAAGATTTGAAGGTATTGTCCAAAATAATGTATCCTTTTTTGTCAAGGCCATTTATTTATTTACTCATTTTGAATTGAAATGCTAAGTACAGCTCTGCATGTGCTATACATGTAACTAATTTGTTTATAGTTTTTTCACTTGCATATTGATTTAGATCATAGCGCTGGTATATTTTCTACCACTGTTGATTATTTATCAATTCCAGAGTTGGTAGATTGTTCTGTCTTATCTTTGCAGCTACAGAATAGGGGAAAAATTTAAGTCTGTTTGAACAGCTTGAGATTTTGAGGTATTGTAAAAATAATGTTTTCTTCGTTCATGAAGGCCATGTATTTATTACTCATTTTAAGTCCAGATGATAAATACAGCATTGTGTGTGCTGAACATGCAACCGATTTGTTTACAGACGTGTTACCATGGCAACGGGTTCTCCGCAGTAAAGTGGTCTTGGAGTATATTCTGGTCGAGTTTGCAAACATGGAAGAAATATTCCAGTCATTAATGAAAAGTAAGGACAAAAGCAACAATTGTTGGATGTTTCTATTTTTGCAAGTATATCAGCAGCATTCAGAATGTTTTGCAACTTGATGTATAGGAAATGAAAAATTTTTCATGATTCATCTAACGGTACAAGAAATTTGAGCTAATGCTCACAAGATGCGCAAAAGCCTATAACAGTTCCTGTTCGCAAACTGTCAGTCTGTATTCAACCATTTAGTTGCAATTCATTCTTGAAGTGTGCGCTGCAGCCGAAGATTGCCAAAATTAATAAATCCTCTTATTTTGGAAGTTCAGGGTCTTTCAAAGTCATCAGTGTTAATACGACTGAAAAGCTCATCACTAGTACTTGTTGTGATAAGGCAGCATGTCCATGCCTATCTGCAACTGTTTTCACGAAAGACTGTCCAACAACGGCAAAATAACGACTTTTACAGGGGTACCGCTTTTTGATGCCCTCATGCGCAGGTTTCCTTGAACGTTCATACACAGCTTCTCCATGTCTACTTCAATTGATTTAGCACAATTCACTCTTGAAATGCGTCTTGCAGCCCAAAATCACCAAAAAATCCATAAAAACCTCTATTTTCGTGTTCAAGGTCATCTAAGGTCATTGAATTCGGTGGCAATCGAGAGCCAGTGTATGACTTCCTATTAGTGATTAATAGTAACCTAGGCTGTCTCGCACCATTATTGAAATCTGGCAACTTATTGGCTGAAGGGCGACTTACTGGCTGAAAATCACAAATTTTCCATACCCCCTCTCATTTAGCGCCTCTGCTTGGGGTGAGGTGACTCTTTTCGAATTTATGGAAAAGCTTTATGGTTCCTGAAACTATAGAGTCTTCCAGGCAACCGACGCTGAAGATTTGGTGATCCTAGCTTGCACCGTTTTTGACTGATCCACCCATGTGACAGACATATGGACAGATGGACATAATTGCGATGCCTAAAACGCGCTAAAGCAGTCTAGCTGCTTTTGCGTGTAAAAACATTTATAGTTAATCTTACTTTAGAGTTTGTTGCAGACATTTGTATTAGATTGCTAAATCTTATCCTGGTGGTGTCCAGAACTCAATTAAGACAATGGTGGAAACCTGCCTGGAAGGACAAACATGAAAGTTTCATTTTGTAACATTACAAGAAAAGCGCTACAAATGCATTGAACTGTGCACTGATCATGTTGGAACTGTACTATTTTTATTAGTTTCTATAGTCAAGTTGCGATGTTTTTTGTGGCACCCATTGTAACTTGTTGATTGGTACAATGAGCTGGAACCAGTCTATTCTATTTACCTGTATTACTTTTACCATAACATTTTTGATACACAAATTGATTGTTTTTCAGTCATCTGTGACAAAGGCTTCATGTATTTTGTAGAGTGTACAAATACTTTACGTTTGTCTTGGATAATTTTGTGTTATTTTTTTGTGATAACATAACAGTATTTTGTATTATGGAGGAATCAGGCATTTAATGTGATCTCATTGGACTGGTTATCTCCGCCAAGTGAATGTAGTGAACGGAGGAGATGATATTTGTGTTATCAGATTTTGTCATGCTGTGCGCAGTGGCATGATGTCATAATAACATTCACATTGGTCACCAGCAGACTGTACGTGATGGGTGTGCCATCACCATTATTCAACGTAGCCAGTAGTTATAGCTGTGCTACAGGCTATTAAAGAAAGGGTTCTTGTTGACTATTTTAACCAACAGATTCACAAAGATGTGTTTAAATTACTGTTTATTAAAAATTCACTTGGCGGAGATATGCACTGCCATGAGCATCTTTTAGTTATCTGCTTGCATGCTTCGATGACAGAAGTTTGTCGTGATGTTTCAGAGTTGTCGATTCCATCAGCACAAGAGACAGTGATTGGTGGTTGGACTCGGAAAGAAAGAACTCAGCATGATATTCTAACGAAATGGCTACCACAGGAATTTGACCACGGTTAGCACTCACTTTCTTGTTATTACTACAGCGCTGTTACAACTGCTGCTGCCAATGCTAAATTTGTGCTGCTACTAACTGGTACACCATACCGGCAGTTCTTGTTGTCACAGTGGCGGTATGCTGCACAGTGCACATTTGCGAATTTAAATTGCCACAAAAATACCAATTAGCTCTGCACCAGAGGCATTTTTGAGATTCATAATGCATCGTTTCCGGACTGGGACAAGGCTCTGCCTCGGACTGTGCTGGGGGAGCTTACAGTACTCTCTCGGACTTCCTGGTCAGCTGCAGAGGAGGTACTCCATGCCCATGCCCCACCCCCTTGACGCCTCAGTTTCGGTGCCTTGATCCACAGTACCATCACGAATTATTTTTACACAGATCTCTGGCAGCTGCTACTGTTAAAACTCATATTGTGTGTTATCTCCACTGAGGTTATGTGACTGACTCTCTTTGTATATCTATCCAGCATAACTCGTAAAGTGATTAGTGACAAAAATGCTGAACGCTGGAGCACTGGGGCATAGGTGAAGAACGACATGATTAGATTTTTATAGTGATCCGGATTCTTCTGTGGGTCAATGAGTGTGATTCTCTACCAGTCATCATTCCTGCTTGGGTAAGCGCAGCGAGTTCCAGCAGTCGAAGCTCTGGCATAAACAGGCACGCAGCATGAAAAACCAGTGGTCTGACAGTGTATGCTGGTGTCTCACTGAGGGCTGAGAAAACAAGAGATCAGTGCTGCCACACTTCGTTCGAGGAGTGAGATACATGTAGTTGGAGTTGCTGATCCTGTGCTGAAATGTTTGCCAAAATACTTCACTAACATTTTCAGAAACAAACAGATTAGATTATTTCTAAAAAACTATGCATGTTTGTGATTTATCTCCTACATATGGCACTGTAGTTGGTGGACTAATGGTTAGGATATAGGACTTATGACCAAAAGATCGTGGGTTTGACTCCCAGTCAGTTCGCTGTCATATGGTTACTACATGGATGGGCGACTGTCTGCGGACAATTAAACCATCTTGGTATATAACCAAAACCTAGGTCAACCCAGCTTTGTATCTTTCTGGGGTAGGTAAATCGAGTGCCGGCCTGACTGGCTAGGGTTAAGGTTGGACACATTTACTTGTGTCTGGTGACAGGTAATGCTTATCTCATATCATGGCAGGTGATGCTCCGTAGCTCTGCAAGGGTTACCTTTTTTTACCTCTCCTTGTAATTGAGTTTTTGATTGATTATTCAACTGATTGCACGATTGGTTGGCTGGTGTCATCAGAATTTCCGCAGCTACCCGCTGTACTATGCTACCGTTCACCGCGCCAGCTCGACAACTTCACCTCAGTGCTGCATCAGCTACAGCTGCTGGTGCTACAGAGACAAGTGATGCGGGACATTGGACAGCAGGCTCTTAGTCTGCTGCAACAGATGGATCCCACTAATAGGTTTGCGATCAATAGACGTTCATGCCTGTAGCCAGACGGTAGTTCAATTGTGGCCCTTAAGTCACAAAGTGGCCCTCCGACCACTAATCAAGCTAGAGGATCTGGGAGTACTGTAATATCTCTCACTGGGGTCTGGAGCAAAGCTCAGTAACAAACACATTTACACATTATATCAAACTCGAAAATTGCTTCTTGTGGGAATGATTTGATTATTTTCATGCAGTGCTGCCTGCTGATGAAGGGGCCGGGGGAGGTTCAACAGAATGCATCAAACCCACTGAAACCCCCTTAGCTACTAAGCTACGGGCCTAGCATTTTTCTGTTAGGCTGCATTGTCTGTGAATCAGCCTGTCTGCTGCGCATGCCATACACTGCTGGAACAAAATTGTGTAGAAAAGCTAAAAACTGTGTGAAAGTTCCTGGGACAACAGTAATATTTTTAGTTCAAAAAGTTAAATCATAGCGTTATGGTTGCACAGTGCAATGTATAGCTAGGCAGATGGCCGAATATTGTTGGCTCTGGGCCAACATCTCCACTTGTTGGCTTTTCCATCAACTTTAGTGAACAATATGTGATGAATATGTAACTAAATTTCATGCTTTTTAAAAAGTTAGAAGCACATATTTGCTGCTGGGGAGTTGTGCTTGCAATTCCCTGGCATTTATTTATCGGGGACCTTGCCTAACTTGGAGCATTGATGGGAAATAAACTGCCTCAGCAAAAAAGTAGTGGTTTTCCTCATTCAGTTTTGTGCCTTCAATGCCTTGGAGCCATTGGTTATAAGACACTTTGCACTTCCAGTCCTGCTGCATTAATAGCCAAGAGTTCATTCTTGACGAATGTTGTCTTGAAAAATGGTTGACAAAAGAAAAATCCGAAGTAGTTTTGATCTGCAACAATAATTTTATTGTTTGTTGCTCATGACTAATGGACAAGATGTTGATATCGGCAGTGATTTGCACGATGTTTTGTCTGTTTTTCCGTAGATCCTACAGTCACGCATATCGAGTGACATACTCTCTACTGACAACGTTTGGTCATCAATTTCCTGTCATCGTCAGCGACTTAACTGCAAATGATTCAGATTCAGAAACATGATTTTAACATTTCTTAATGTACATAGGAGAAGTTTTGTGCAATTTTGCTGAATAATTTATTTAACTTGCTGTCTCAACTAGGGTTGCCAGATAATGCATGCAGAAATAGATACCTGACACCTCATTTCACTAACAAGAACCAAAGACTGGGCCTAAGTGACTAATCCATAATCTGTAGACTGTAACCCACAACTGCTTGTTAATGCAGTGCAACCATTTGTTGAAAGCTGTGATCAACGAAAAACTAATAAGATAGAAATCAATCTGTGGAATGTTTATCATTCTTGGAAAAAAACACGCAAGACACATGAAAAATGAAATGTTGCTTCTGAAAGTTAAACCACATTTACAAGAAAAAAATAAGATAAAATTGCCTGTTTGGTTCGTCCTTCATTTTTCAATGGGTCAATTTGCCAAAATACTGGAATGTCCAGTTAAATACCAGATAATTATATGGCAACCCTAATGGCAACCACATCTCAGTGTGTTGTCAATATTTGTTACGTCTACGTGTGTGCTGTCATCATCCCATTGTTGCCTGTTTTTACAAGACTGATGTAATAAATAATTATAGACTTATAATATTACTCATATTGATAATAATGATCAATTGACTGTGATTGCAACAAAGCACACTGATGTGATTGTTATGTCCACAGAAGGAAGGATGTTGTGTTGTATTTGTCCATCTGTGAGATTGGTACTAAAGTTATGGACAGTTAATGATCCAATTTCTGAAAGTCAATGTGGCCCATGATGTGACCCACCCAAGAAAAAATCAGTTGACTTGGTGACTTAACGTAAACTGCAGGGCGCGGCAAAAAAAAAGTAGCCCCCTAAAGTTTTTCGCTGTTTTCTCAGCAACTGCTTAGAATTTTAATTTGAAATTTTACACATTTTTTTGCTGAAGCCTGCTACATCTAACTGCCAAATAAAATTTAATTCTGTTAAAAAATGACGGAAGTTATAGACTTTTTAACATGACCACCTACCAAT
>Ga0209367_1013254_pt1 | contig 10638 bp, 8 predicted proteins | sample WorMetLIZISLAND2_FD_187412 | JGI IMG/M metagenome (GOLD analysis project Ga0209367, IMG submission 187412) | Marine gutless worms symbiont microbial communities from Max Planck institute for Marine Microbiology, Germany - Olavius geniculatus... ...
AAATTTGAGCTAATGCTCACGAGACGCGCGAAAGCCTATAGCAGTTCCGGTTCAGTAGTTTAGCTGAAAATTGGGGTGTTCACGCTAAGTTAATATACAAATACCAAATTCTTTATCTGGATCGCATGACGATAGTTCCGTGGCGCCACCTTGTAAATGATATAGACTTGTGTCGTAGCCCGAAATCGGCAAAAAATCAATAAAACCCCCTATTTTGGCGTTAAAGCTCATTTAAGGTCATTGAATTCGGCGCCAATCGAAAGCCAGTGTATTAGTGATTAATAGTAACCTAGGCCCTATCTCGCACCGTTACTGAGATACAGCGACTTATTGGCCAAAAATCGCAATTTTTACCTACCCCCCTCTCATTTAGCGCCCTCGTTCGGGGCGACTTCCTTCAAATTTATAGAAAAGCTTTACGGTTCTTGAAATTAGAGTCTTTCAGGCAGCCGACGGTAAAGATTTGGTGATTCTAGCTTGCACCGCTTTTGACTGATCCACCCGTGTGACATACAGACAGACAGAATTGCGATGGCTAAAACGCGCTGAAAGCATAGCTGCTTTCGCGCGTAAAACGGTTTGCAGATGCTTGAAATCGATCAAGTTCGACATTTTATTTACTGCCATGTATATGTATACATCGGCCATAGCATAACGTGTTGTGTGGCGCCACCTTGTGAATGATATAGACTTGTGTCGCAGCCCAGAATCGCCAAAAAAATCCATAAAACCCCCTATTTTGGCGTTTTCAAGTCATTCAAGGTCATTGAATTCGGCGCCCATCGAGAGCCAGTGTACGACTTCTTATTAGTGATTAATAGTAACTTAGGCTTTATCTCGCACCGTTACTGAGATATATGTAAAAAAACTTACCAGTTTACAAATGTGTGTAAGGACGATGTGATGATATCAGTCCTCTAAAACAGCAAAAATCATTAGATGGGGCTATGCATATGGCGTCCTTACAAGCTGACTTTGGTTGGTAATCATTAACGTAGTCTAAAGACTTGTTCATTTGATGTTATTTGTCGTATTAGGCCTACTTGCCCAATGTTTTTATACTGATTAGCGTAGCAGCCGAAAATGTTTCTGTTAGCCTATGGCTTAGCTAATGGAGGCCTAACAAGGAAGCGAAAATATGACCCTGTGCCGACACAAATATTCAGCTAACCGCGCACTCATAGGCCTATGCATAAACTTTCCAACTGCACAGCACAACCCTAACCCTAACATGACACACTTTAAAGCTGAAAGATGCTGTAGCAGCTACTGTGCCATGGTAAACATTCACATGAATCTAGGATTTTTTATGCCTTATTGATTGAGTTATGAACGCGTGTAGAATGCACAGATGGATGGCGCCATAATAAAGTGATTGGACATTGTTGATGTCTAATAAGAACGTGAACGTGAACACGACTGCTTATTCGCCAGGCCGAAACCTGCTTATATCGCAGCTAACCTCTATATCTGGAGGCCATTCCGCTATCCGCCACCTGCGGACGCGTGTGGTACAGCTCTGCCCCACAGGAGCTAGAACACTGCTTTGCTGGCGGGCCAAGTTGTTGGTGCGATGGATTTGACATTAACGCCGACGACGCCGTCGACGCGCGCGCGAACGAACGATCCAAATAGCAGCGACCGAATATGTTCGTGCTCGATAGTGGCGTAGCCAACCAAGCTGACTTTTCAACCAAGGCAGTAGACTCAACCAGGCTGTCGTCGTCAAGGTCGTGACGTCGTTGGTCTCGTGGCAGAGAAAGGGATAAGGGGGCAATAGCAATTTTCCTCTCGTTGACATTTTATTACGTAGATATACAGATGCCAAGGGACATGGTGAGAAAAATAAATCTCAATCTTAAATCATTAGCACTATATAGTAAACACTTGCGGCTCTGTCAGTAAGCGACTATATACAGGGTAAAAGGGGGGGAGGGAATATGAACACTTTAAGCGAGATAATGTTTATTGCAGTGATACATAATCACATAGCATGGCAATGGGTTTTGGATGTTAGATTTATGAAAGGTTTATCACTGACAACTGGAAATATGATAAAAGTCTGATAAAATCTTAGAAAAATGAGCGTTTAAAAAAGCATTAAAGTTTTCATATTCTCGGCATGGATGGTAATATGAACACACTGTGCGGGTAATAATGAACAGGGTGCGTTCATATTACACCAAGCCGTTAAAATCGAACTGTTCATATTACCCCACTACTGTACTTTTAATGTCATGTTCATATTCCCGACGCTACTAGTACTCAACAAATTTGCTGTTACTCTAATAATACAGCACTAATTGTCACCATTTTTGCTGTATAACGTAACTAGACAGGTTAGTTACGTCATACAGCAAATCAAGATAGAGTGCCATTTGTGACGTGCAAAATTAACAACGTCTAATGCAAACGTAGAATTGATAAAAAAAATCACGAAAACAAGACCACAGAAGGTTGACCATGATATTAAAAAGGTGTGCAAAATTTTCACTTTTATGTCCGCAGCACATCAAGCACGACGGCAACAGTGCGTCACAAATATAAATACAATATACACAAAAGGACTAAATAAATATCATAGACAGAAAAACCATATTCATATTACGTGCATGTTCATATTCCCCTCTTTTTACCCCATGCATAGCGAAGTTTTCTGTAAGCTGTTCTTGTTTCTTCTAGAATTTTAATTCAAATGTCGGCATGGTCTCGGTGCGGGCTCGGGTCCCCAATAACCCCCTCCGTTGGCTGCGCCATTGTTCCCGGCCGGTGAGACAAGAGAGGCAGCCGAGGGCCGCGAAGCCGAGTGTTGTACAGCCATCAGCGGACAGGGATAGGTTAAAAGCTTCCGTGACCCCGACGAGCCAGTCTTCGGGCGATAATAGCCGGCTAATATGTCGACGATATATCAATTTGTAGCAGCTAGTTCTGCATAGTCGCGGTCGGGAACGGAGGGACAAAATACCATTGAACGAAGCCGCCCAGATACAATTTCTTGGACTAAATTCTCTCTTTTAGGTCTGCAATTGCCCCCTCCCGGCTACTCGTGGTCATCGTTAAAAAATTCGTGATGTTTAGGTCTGCACCGAACATCGACAATAAATTTTTACGCGCAAAGCAACGCGAAAGCAGCTACTGCTTTCAGCGCGTCTTAGCCATCGCAATTCTGTCTGTCTGTCTGTCGGTCTGTCCGTCACACGGGTGGATCAGTCAAAAACGGTGCAAGCTAGAGGATCACCAAATCTTCACCTTTGGCTGCGTGGAAGATTTTAGTTTCAGGAACCGTAAAGCTTTTTTATAAATTCGAAGGAGTCACCCAGAACGAGGGCGCTAAATGACAAGGGGGTGGGAAAAATTTGCGATTTTTGGCCAACAAGTCGCTGTATCTCAGTAACGGTGCGAGATAGGGCTTAGGTTACTATTAATCACTAATAGGAACACTGGCTCTCGATTGACGCCGAATTCAATGATCTTGAATGACCTTGAACGCCAAAATAGGGGGTTTTAAGGATTTTTTTGGCGATTTCGGGCTGCGAGACACATTTCAGGAGCGAATTGCGCCGAAACCAATTTAGATAGGCATAGACAAGCTGCCAATGAAATTTTTAGCATTGAACGTAGATTTCAACGGTCCAAGTCTCGATTTTTTAGATTCAAGGAAACCTGCGCACGAGGGCATCAAAGAACGGTACCCCAGCAAAAGTCGCTATTTTTCCGATGTTGGCCAGTCGCATCGTTCGTGAAAACGGTTGCAGATAAGCATGGGCATGCTATAGGCTTTCGAGCGTCTCGTGAGCATTAGCTCAATTTTTTTGTATATCCTGCGGATTATCTAGGGGATGATGTTTGAGAGGGACTTAGGCCTATAGCCGCGGGATTGGTCGCGCCGGTGGCGTCACGCATTTGCCGCGTTGTGTCGATCATCGACAACTCGTTGTAGTGTCGCTTTCGTCGCCGTCCGCAGGCTGTCATTAACCAATGTCTCGGACGTTAGTAGGCCTAGCAGTCTTTCTCCGTAAGTGCATGTAGGCCTATGGCACTCAATTTGCCGAACACGCGTGCAAAGCTGTTTCATGATTTATCACATCGTGTATCAACCAATAAGTCAATCAATCAAAAAATAACCATTTACAAAAATGACCAATAAATTTATAGTTTACAATGCCTACAACCAAAGACACAAGTAATTTGAGCAAAGCTCACATGACGCTCGACAGCATCTGTGCTACCATTTGGAGAATCAGTGTACAACATGCAGAGACAAACGGCATTTACTTTAAGCATGGATATTATTTAGCTTTTATCATGTTGTTCTATATGATTTTGTGTGCATCTTTTTGTGCTGCCCCTTAATAAGCGATTAATTGATTGACTGATGGACTGATTATGTCGGCACTGCATGCGGTTCCTGTGTTTTTTTTGCACACGCATATGGCGACGTAATGACGAATATAATGCGGCGGCCGATCGCGTAACCGAGTTAGTATGTCGGCCGTCGGCGAATGGTCACCCAGACGGACTATACGGCAGACCGGGCAGAGTGGTCAGTGTTCTGTGGATGGACGGACGTGCGGCCCCAGTGAAAGTTCCACTGCAGCCTTGGCGGGGCAAGACCGCGGGGTCGCGACCCCAGCCTGGTCAAAGGTCCGCCGCGAGCTGCGACGAAATGCGTTTCCAGAATCCGATTTCACGACGAATAGGCGCGAGCGCGAGCGACTGTCGTCTGGAATTCTGGACAGTGTTGACGTTATAAATGCACGGCGCCCCGGACACGATTGGACATCAGTCGCTGGTCTGTCTGTACATGTATATGTGTTGGGTGATGGTTGGAGGGAGCTTGTGTTGGGCGGTCATCGTCGACATGAAACAAAGCTAGGTCTAATGGCCTACAGTGCAGGCTGCGGTTTAAACTTCAAACGAATTACCCATAACCAACACGGGTCGCGACTGATATTGACATTGTGTATATCACGCGCGCATTATACCGACAAAACTGGCCGTGTTAAAGGCCAAAAGGTTAAAAGGGTAGGTCTATAGCTGTTTGTGGGAAGCCCATCGTAGAGCTGGGACATTGACATTGACATGACGGAATCACACAGTGTTACCTTCCACCCGACACAGTAAGCATAAACCCCGCCATAATCTCTGCAGTTAAGCAGGCCGGTACTCGATCTACTTACCCCGGAGGGATGGACGGCTAGGTTGCAATTGGTGTTGGCTATCTAATGAGATGGTTTACCGTACCTGTTTGCATACAGTCATACATGTTACCTGGCTAATGACTGCCGCCTGATCCGCCGCCACCGGTCCAGTCTTAGGTCGTCGTAGACCAAATTGAATGTCCCATCGACCAGAACGACGTTCGGCGACCGATCTTTTGCCGTCGACAGACCACGTGAGTGGAACAGTCTACCGGGGTCCACTCGTGACCCATCATTGTCACTCAGTGCATGTCTTCACTAACAGACTCAAGACCCATTTGCTTGGGCAATAGCTGCGGCGTTTATGATTTGGAATGGGTGCTTTTAAATTTGCGAACTAACTAACAAACTATACAAAAATAGTGTATCACTTGATGGCGACAGGCCCAGGAGTCGAGCTCGCAACTACGCGACTTTTTGATCGCGTAAGTCCAGATATATCCAGCGTCGTAACGGTTATACGCCACCAAGCCACGTCTATTAATTACTATTATTTTATGCTGAATAAAGTTCTGTCTGTCTGCATTATTATAATGATTTTTATCTATACTTACTTGCAATTTTTTTTCAGCGCCGAAGATGGTATAGCATGCAGGTTTTCCCGCCCCTTAAATATCCTACTGTACATGTACCTATCATAGCATTATCGTGCGTCTCAGAAACTTAGCTGTAGGAAAAGCTGTTGTGTCGTTTATAAGATCGATTGGAGTTTGATTCAAACTGTATGCGCGGGCCAAAACACTACAGTATACCATAGGTATAGCATAGAGAACTAGCGGAGCGGAAAATGAGAAGATGATACAGTGTCCCCAACCCCACACATCACTCAGCATGCTTGCTGCAGGCAACACAGTGCTCAACAATCATTCGTAGACAATCAGCTGAGCGTCGGTCGTTTCGGACAATCAATTATTGACTGACCACATTACTGACTGTCCGCGTAGCATATGCCAGCGGGATGCGACGCTGGGACGAAACTCATCCTCAGGACGTAACTTCCCCCCCAGCATAAACCCTCCTCCCTATGGAACTGTGGGGACTGACCGGCAGTAGGCTATACTGTGCCATGTCCTTGCCTTTATAATGCGAGTACGCATCAGTAATGTAAGCTGGGCTTTTTTCAAGGCCAATACTATATGAAAAACTTGCATTTATTCTCAAGACTTTTAGGCTAAAACCGAGATTTTTTTCGGCACTGTCAGTTATTCGAATACTACACGACTGCTGTCAGCGCTAACTTGTAAATTTTGTGAATGATCAACGTGTATTTATGTCCGAACAGCACGGCGTGGTACGTAACGGAGGGTGCTAAACTTACGATCGAGATGTCGTGATTTCAACTCCCGGTCATGTCGCTATCAAGTGGGTGACTGTCGGCGGACATTTGGCAGGTGACGCTCCGTGAGGTTAATTATTATTAAGAACTAAACGACTTTTATTACTTGGTAGATTCCGTCCTACCCCAACAGTAGAGTGGGGGAGTTGGATTCTGTCCTAAAAAGGGGTTATGTCTAGGAGGGGGCTTATGTCCAGACACCGTTGGGATGCCAATGGCATATGTACCGGTATGTATCTTTCAATGCCTGGAGCGCCACTTACTGCTCGTTAATTGAATCCGCTGCTAACATACGGCAGCGCAAGACGGTATATCGTGCGTTTTGCGGTCTCGCACAATTGAATGCTGAAACGCTGTCATCAATCTCTTGGCATAACGAGACATCGTGATATAGGCGCGCCAAGAAAAAAACTAATGTTGAGGGCTACGTCAAGTCAGTGACGTCGCGGCAGAGGAAAAGGGTAGTGGGCAATTCAGTCGCTCCTCCGGAGTGTCCGAAAAAATATTATTGTAACCAATTTTTTACCATAAATGCAAAATTCTGCACTGAAAATTCCCCATCTAAGGAAAATTTAGGAGCAAACTGAGAGTGTCCGTATTTTCTGTGTCCAAATTTTTTCATGTGCCTATTAACAATTAAAAATTTTGCCTCTGTTTTACATTTTCAACCCAAGGTCTTATGACAAGATTGCAACTTCCTACTTTTTTTACCCACGACGCCACTGGTATAGCTTGAACAACCGCATTGCGAAGAATGTCGTTAACTCATAGTGACGAACCAATTCTTGAGGATAAGATTGCATTGTGGACCATCAATATATCCACTTAAATTCTGGGGTCGCGACCCGGCTTTTTCTTTGCAATGCCGCTGCGTGCAATGCAATGCGAGAGAGTGGTCATCGCATACCGAAGGTGGACAATGTCGCGCATGGCTTAGAACGTATTGGAATGATCGGTCAGTCGCAAGGGCACATGGGATGCGACCTCGTGACCTGCTGACCTGTGCCTGACGACTAGCGCGCGGATCATGTGTCGCCGCCTGCCGGACATTTCAAGGACTCGAGAACACAAGCGCTGCGACTTGTCATATTTGCACACAGCGAAACAATGTCGGCTTTTCTTCTCTTTGAACTAAGTATAATTATGTGATAGCCTGTAGTGTGCAAATGGGCAGGAATGAACTCGGCTGAACTCAACTAAAATCTCAGTTCAGTTCAGTTGCGTTGCACGGATGAACAATAGGCCTACAACGCGAAAGAACTGGCAGTTCAGTTCATGCAATTCATTTCAGTTCACTTCGTTCGCTCTGTACTCGCCTAAAGTTCAGCAAGTGCAGTTTTTGCTTGTGTTCCTTTCTACCGTTTTAGAGTGTTTATTTTACCACAAAAATTATGACACTGAAGTTTACGTAGGCCTATAACTTCGTCACAAAAGCTATTAACCGATTCAGTGATTGTGTCCTTTCGCTGGCACACACTAAGCACGCTGAGCCGAAACTTGTCATATTGCACAGCGGAATACTTTCTGTAACGCTTTGTGCTGTCCTAAACGGTACGGTAAAGGGGTCGGCGATGACACGGTTGAATAGTGTTGACAAGTTCCTATAGGGTCGTTAAGCAGAAAATGGTTTTAAAACACTATGTCGAAATCGCCAGCGGGGCACAGCAAACTCTGTGAATGTGAGTCGCCAAAAAGTCAAAGGGATGGGGTCTGCCAGTGGCGTGTAGCTATAGGATCTGGATGTATGGGAGCACTTGGGTAGGGCGTGAGGAGGTGAGTGCTATGCCCCTTCCCAGCAAATTCTCGGAATTTTTTTGCGTGAAAATGAAGTGTTTTGGTGCATTTTTGACACTATTTTAATTAAATGCACGTACTTCCAGTGTCCCTCTATATGGCTACACCAGTGGGGTCTGCTCTGCATGGGGAGTGTCTGTCGTAACGCATAAACCAGTGATTTTAAACCGGGGTTCCGCGAACATCTGCCAATGGTTCTGCGGCTGGTCAGTAAAAAATAAAATAACTTAGCATGCGAAATTACGTCAGATTAGGCCACAGAACTACTAAGTGCCAAATAGGCCTACTTATAGCTCTAAATTAGCGCTTCTGGGCGTTTTTTGCATAGGCCTACAGTGTTTAATATTTTTCTTATTGACAGTCTCATGTTTGCATTAAAAAATGAACACTAATAACGTACTCGTATTAGTGCTAATGTTAAGAAATCGTTTATCCATTTATTGAAATAATTTCAATTCCTGAAACGTTTTGTTTAAAAGACATAAAAAAGCCTTAAACGGCAGCGCAGCTAGCTGGGGTCCAGACCCCCGAAACTGCCGAGGGCATCCATGTAAAACGTAAAAAAATCTCATGATATTTTTTGGGTTGGTGGAAAAAAGCTAAACGGCCGTTGGTGACCGCTTCTCCTGGTTAAATACAATAACGTACTGCTGTCTATGGATGACAACAAATTGCTAAATAATATTATCTAATATACAGTCAAATTAAGCAAGTCTTTTGTTTGCTGCTTTATTGTCAGCTTTTGGAGGCTTTGCTCCAGACCCTCACAGGTTTCCTGCCTCTTGACTCCGCTGGAGACATCGGTATGCAGACACTCCAAAAAAAAATTTCCACTTTGCCTTTTACTTTACCTACTCCGCTGGACTCGCAGATCATGGGGTTCCGTGAGTGATCTTCACACTTACGTAGAGTTCCGCTGCAGCAAAAAGGTTGAAAAACACTGACTACACCGTAACTGTTTTTTATCGTATACAATATGCAGTTGACTGACTGAAGTCTGCAAGCTAACGATTACAAACGGACTATTTGCTTGAAGCAGTCGAGATCAGAGAACGTCCACAGAACTCTTAGACCGATGTTTACTGTCGTTAATGGCCATCGCGGTATACACAGTAGCCGCGCGTGACCTTGTACGACCTTGGAGGTCACTCCAGGGGTCATCCGGTCTGCGACATGTCGTACGTATATGCGTGCGGCGGTCGCAGTCGCCGTCTTGCATACCTTCCTTCCATCCGTCGCCGATTCGTTTGACGGCCACCTAGCGGCCGAGAAAGGAAAGCAACCGAATCACAAGATGCGCGATATCTATAGGCCTAGTTGTAAGCGTGACTGACAAGCTGTTTCAGTGGGAGATGTCAAATCTTGAAACCCCGTATATACCACCTTATTTTAACACAAAAATTTAAATGTACAGATGATTATGTCTCCTATTCTATATATGTGTTTATAGACCAATTCTGCATATACGGCGAGAACATGTTTTCCGTTTTCAGTCTTCGCTCTGAATAGGCTAATACTTTAGGACACAATAATTGTCGTAATAAATTTGTTGCTTTTGGCGTAAACTTGCAAAAAGCTGAAGTTTACTTCGCGAACTTGAGATTTAAAAAATAACAAATGTGTGCCGAACAGCCTGAAATAATATGATCAAAATTGCATGACAGATTTAAGAGCATTCTCTGTTTGTCAAGTGCTTGGTTAATGTTTTTGCCATAGGACCTATCACTGCAAAATGCTGTGACGTAAAGTCTATACATGCTTTAGCAAATCAAAGTGATGATGATAGTGTTCTCGATTACTAGAAGTTCGTATCCGTCTGGTCCGTGCGGCGACTCGGCTGTAGTTGGTCGGTGTGGCGGGCCAGCGGTCACGACTGACGACCTCGTGGCGCTCTCGCCTCAACACCAGCACTGTGGTCCCCTCGACCTGAGATCTCTGCGACTCTGTCATCGTCCGCCGCTTGTGTAACGTCACAGGTGCGCTATTCAAGCTGTATTTAGACGTTATATGTACAACGACAGAGCGTATTATCTGACGTGACTTGGCGTCGCTTGAACACGCTGACTATAAAACTTAACTCATGGTCTGTTGTTTTTTACCAAAGTATACCGACATTACCAAAATACCAAAAACACCTTTCCAATCAAAAACGGATGCCCTTGCTTTTGCCTCACCCTCTTCCTACCAGTTATACCCCAGGAAAAATGTCATGCTGTGACAAAGTACCCTCGGTACTAGCTCTGGTAACGATACGCGACTGAATAACGCCGAAATTTGGCACACACACCGATTTCTATTACCCCCCCC
>Ga0209367_1013255_pt1 | contig 10638 bp, 2 predicted proteins | sample WorMetLIZISLAND2_FD_187412 | JGI IMG/M metagenome (GOLD analysis project Ga0209367, IMG submission 187412) | Marine gutless worms symbiont microbial communities from Max Planck institute for Marine Microbiology, Germany - Olavius geniculatus... ...
ATTTAAATTAGACATTTAACCTCGCATATATAATATGTCGATTTGAGCTTCATAAATATATGAAATTAATGCGTGAATTCAAACGAAATGCGGCATTACGTTACGTTACGCGAAATATTCTAATCTATCAGTGTCTGTGGTGACGTCATGACCCTAGCCCATATAGATCATGAATATTAATGGCCTAACCGACGACGTCATCATTCTAGGCTAGGCCATCGCCTACAGACGTCATGAATATTAATTCATGGCATCTATAAGCTAAATTCGTGACGTCATCGCAGACCGTCATGGCGGCGCGTTTTCTACGTCGTTTTCATAGATCGTCGACTTCAAAGGTAAATTTTTCCATGTTGACAAAACGCTGAGTGCCGATATTACTGTCAAAGTTATCAGAAAATTCTGCACTTTCAGGAAAATGAATAAAATGTATATGTTAATTTTGGCGTCCACGGACCTTTAAGCAATTTCACTGCAGGCAGTTGAAAAATGGACAACTGGATGAAATGTCAGCCAAAGTGTCAGAAATGTGAACAAAATGTGTTTTTACGCATTATGTTAATTAAGCAATCATATCACATTGGATAAAAAAGTGATATTTCGCTGGTTGTGTTTTCCCCAGGTAGTGCAGAAACAAACGGTAGGTGAGGTGGAAAACTGAATGGTCATTTAATATCAAGTTCTATGAGGAACATTGTAGTAAAAATTATCAAAATCTGATAATTGGTTTTTCAAGTTACAGTCAAAAATGTCAGGGATGTTTTTTTTGAGACACAGTGTATGTGTTACTTATGATAGACTCAGTCACTTGGCCATGCTGAGCATCGAATGTCTCATTGGTAGAGAGACTGCTTTTGAAAAACTGCACATAAATTTTTGCAATGCCAATTTCCCTTTCCCACCTTTGTTTTACCCCAAATTTGAGAATGTTCCTTTTGCAATAAATTGCGGAAGTTTATTGCAGTGAAAAGCTGAGACACTGCACTAATTACTAGTGTAATGAAAATCCCGCTAGCCTAACCTATATGACCACAGTCCATTACCGTTACAGTCTGTGATTGCTTAGCTCTTTTTGTGTATGCTGCTGCCTTAAAAATTGGCCATTGTGTTATCATTTCAAACATTTGTCATACCATTGACAACTTTTTAGCTGACCGTACTTATAGGGTGTTTACACGATCGAGCAAACATCGAGCAGCTAGCTTGACGTTCTGTGGTAATTAGCATGCTAATTAGGAGGGCGGGCGGGTTGTAATTGGAAGGCCTATGTAAAACGTGATCAGCTGTGGGTGAAGAGCCTAAGCCTAGGCCTACATTTGAGCCAGGGGGTGGGGTTCCAATAGGCCTGCTCGAGCAAGCTCGATGTTTGCTCGATCGTGTAAACGCCCTATTAAGTAACGGTCAAGCTTACTGTATGATTGTCATCTGTCGTCCGTTCATCCGTCTGTCGTCGTCTGTGATGGATGTATTGTGGCTAAGCGTTATAGGTCCTAGGGGAAAAGTATTTTAGTCATACATGTTATTAGGTGAGTTGTCATAACGTTGTGCACAGAATCATTGAGTTAAAATGGAACTTGAATTAGTGCAGATTAGGCCTACCTCATAGAAGAAGAAGGTAGCAGTGGTTACTGAAAAGTCAACAAGTTAGTTAGTAAAGGTTGTAATATGTTGAGTTTATACTTTTTGCAAGTTTACTGATCACCGTTATCTATACGTTTTATGTTTGCGTATTTGACAGTTGTCTGTGTGTAACTGGAATGGCAGAACAAATCACAAGTGACGAGAAGATGCAAGCGGATTCCTCTTCTGTCCCCGGCGACGTGCCAAAGGTTGACGTGTCACTCGATATGGTCGTCGATGCTGATGTTGCGGCAAAGTACCTGACTACAATTTCTGATTTTCGTATGAGCCAAGACGTGGTCGAAATCACCAACATCGAAAACGGCCGATGCGTCGCAGTTGTGACCTGTGTGAGCTTATCTCAGGCTGCTGAACTTATGTCAGCTATCAACGAGACAACAGAGGAAACGTCAGTAACTGCAAGGATGCACGGAACACTTGATCCATCAACAAATGTCGAGAAAGTCTGGGAAGAGCTGTGCAAAAAGGCACAGGAAAAGGTGAAATGCCATCAGGAGAAAATAGAAGAAGTGTGGTTGAAAATACAGCAAATAGGAGCAGGCAACAGGAAAAACCGTGGCGTGGAGTTCTACGAATTCCAGCGACAGCAGGCATTGAAGAAGCCTCTTCAAGATAAACTGCTCGAGTTGCAGCAGCAACAGGACGAATTTCGTAGCTACATGGACAACCTTCAAGCATATCTTGAATCATGCTCAAAGTGTCAGAATGTGAAGGAGCAGATTGTAAGATACTGCAGTGAGTTTGAGCTAGAATTGGGAAGGTTTGATCGAGCACTTCCAATGTATGCCAGGAGAACCGATATATTGGAAGCCATCAGTAATAATCCAGTTAGTATAATTCTTGGAGAAACTGGATCGGGAAAGAGTACGCAGATCTTGCAGTATGTTCACGCTGCGGGTTTTCATGAACGTGGAACTGTGGTCTGCACTCAGCCACGAAAAGTGGCTGCACTGAGCCTCGCTCGGCGCGTTGGTGAGGAAATGGGAAACAAACCGGGATTGGTTGGATTCAGGGTCAGTGAGCAGCCGAGCAGAACAACCGAAGCCAAGCTTATTCACATGACGGACCACATCCTACTGAACGAGTGTCTAAAAGATCCTCTGTTATCCAAATACTCAGTGATAATAGTGGACGAAGCTCACGAAAGAAGCATCTACTCGGATCTCTTGCTTGGATTCGTAAAGTTAGCTTTGCCTAGAAGAAGTGATCTTCATGTAGTTATCATGTCAGCTACAATCAATCCGGATTTATTTGTCTCGTATTTTACTAACAAGTCAGATTCCGGTTGGAAGCCTCCTGTTCTTCAAGTATCAGGACGAGCTTTCCCAGTCGACGTCGTCTACGAAGATTCGTCAGAAGACTACACAACGGCGGCTTTTATGAAAGCTCTGGAAGTTCACCGTGAAGAAGCGCCTGGCGATATTTTGGTGTTCTTGACGTCACCAATTGAAACTGAAAAAGCTCGTAAGAACTTGATGTCGCACTCTGACAGAGATGCATCGACAATTCAGGCTTTGGAGCTTCACGGTAGACTTCAGATTGAAGACCAGCAGAAGATCTTTGAACCAACTGTTCCCGGAATGCGGAAGATAGTTTTCGCCACCAACAGTGCCGAGACTTCCATCACTATCCCCGGGATCAAGTATGTGATCGACACTGGGCGAGTGAAAGAGTTGAGTTACGATGCTAAGAAAAACATCAGCTCATTGAATGTCCAGTGGGTGACGAGAAGCTCAGCTGAACAGCGGAAAGGTCGTGCCGGCAGAACAGACTATGGAAAATGCTATCGCCTGTACACACAAGATGATTTCAGTCGTATGCGTGAACAGTCTGTGCCGGAGATCCTGAGGATTCATCTGGGACAGGCAATGCTAAAGCTGATGGCGCTGGGAATTTCAGAGCCTATGGACTTTGACTTCGTTGAAGCGCCATCCCATGATGCAGTCGAAAGTGCTTTGTCCGTATTGAAAGATCTGGATGCTTACAACGAAAATGGAATCACTGAGTTAGGAAAACAGTTGGCTAAAATCTCATTGGAACCACGTCTTGGCAAAGTAGTCTTGATTGGAATTGATCGACGTATAGCATTGGAATCGGCAGTTATGGCAGCAGTTTCCACAGTTGGTGGAAGCATTTTCTTCAGGGGTGGCTCTGAAGAACAGAAGCAATTGTCTGATCGGAAGAAGACCAGGTTTTGTGACGAATGGGGAGACATTGTCACCCTAGTGAATGTCTACAAAGAATGGAACACCGTTCCAGAAAACGAACGTAATAAGTGGTGTGTGGAGAATAGCATTAATGCCAAATCAATGAGGGCAGCCAGAGACAGTCTGTCGGAAATTCGGCAAACATTTAAAGTAGAACTTGGCATTGTTATACCAAGTCAGTTTGCAGAAAGAGATGTTGCAAATGAGAAAATGGCAAGAATACTGTTTGATTGCTATGCATCGAATCTAAGTCGCTTTTCTGGACATGAAAGAGAAGGGTTTGTTCTGGCAAAACTGCCTAGCATTTCAATGCATGTTCACCCGTCTTCGGCTTTGACATACGTCGAAGAACTGCCAAAGTGGGTGGTATATGAGCAGGTGCTTACCACGAGCAGAACTTTTTTGTTGAATGCGACATACGTCAAAGAGGAATGGGTTCTTGAACAGATTGCTGACGGGAAGTCACAGGTGTCGCTCTCACATCTTTCTACGTTCATTCTTGAATCAACTCCTGTACAGTATATTGGCAGCCACTCTGTTGGAAGCCTGCTTTGCAATAAAGCTTCGCCAAAGAAAGAACTTGAATCGAAGGTGAAAGACTTTTCTGATGGTTCCAAGTGCTTCATAGACATTGTGTCACTGGATGGTAACAGTGGTGGATCGTTAACCTTGTATGCTACTCCCAGTTCAAAGAAAAGGTCAGCGTCTCTTTTGGAGGCACATATCAAAGATGTCGTTCAGTCTTTTGTGGATGAATGCATCGAAGACCAAATTCTTCCAAATTCCAGCGTTCGACTGGTTCTTGACAGAGGTGGTCAGGTCAGAACGATTTTGATGCCCGATGAATGTCGGATGATTAAGGTCATACTTAACCCTGACGTAGGTTTAGGTCTAAGCGAAGCAGAAGTCCGCCAAGAGTTGTCACATTTTGGCGAAGTTGAGAAACTTTGGCGAAGTAATTGGTCAGATGACGTTTGGGGCATTGTAACATTTAAACTGCCGGAGCATGCAGCACTTGCGTTAAATGCCAGGCATTTGTCTGGCCGATTTCAGTTGGAGGCTTGTCATAGCACGGTCGGTGGTAAAGGAAATCAAAAGGATCTGGAGTACACTGTGAAAGTTGTGGCAGTTCGTCGCCGGTTGCGCAGACACGGTTTTGTGCAGTTTGAAAACGACTTGCACGCCATTGAAGTACATACGAAGATTGGAACCACATTTGGTGTTAAGAAGAAATCTGCTGGACACACAGTCAACCGAGGAGTGGTTGAACTGCAACTGGACAGGAAACACGCCGGACAGCTGTACTTGAAATCTATTCCAACGTGGGCCGACGAAACCATTGTTAAGACCGGTCTTCAGCGTGCCGTTTCGAATTGTGATCTCAGTTCTAATGCCAGAATTGCTAACATAATTCTTCCTCGTGAGAATACTCCAGCTAATACTGAGTTACAGTTTTCCAGAATCGTAGTTGACATGTTACGCTCCTCAGATATTACTGACAACACCGACTTCTATATTACTGTTTTGACACCTGGTGAAAAGACCTACAACTTCGTTGCCTTTCTGAAATTTCATGATTTAGGTAAGGCCAGAATGGCTTGCGATCTTCTGGATCACGCACCGTTCAACGAATCGTATATGGATGCGGCTTTGCTGCTGAAAATCGAGTTTCTTTTGCCATCGACAGTCGGCAAATTTTGCGAGAAACATCTACAGAAGAAGAGTGCCATTTTGCAGCGGGAGCCCACGAGTCCAATCAAAATTAATTCGAGACAGTGGAAAGGTTCGCTGTTGACAACGGTCGAGACGTACTGTGTCGACGATCTTGTACTTGCAAGGGAAGAGCTGGTGCCGTTACTTAGCGGGCGTCGGGTGGACTTGAGCAAAAAGCAAATGACGGCTGCGAAGTCGAAATCTGGTGTTCGGCAACTGGCGACAATGGAACAAGAGATGCACGTAAAAACTCGAGTAGATGACCGTCAGAATTCGATTTTCATCCACGCAAGCTACGGGGAGTTAGCTGACGAAGCAGAGCGTGCACTTCTGGAAATATTGGACGCTAGCACAGCAGATATTTCCGACGACATTTCTCTACGAAGTCCAGAATATCCAAGAGGACTCATGAAGGCGTTAGTTGTACAGTATGGGCTCAATCTTGAGCGGCTAAAGGATGAAACTGGTGTCGACTTTTTGGACCTGATCCTGCGCCAGCACAAAATCCGAGTCCAAGGCAGTAAGGATGCATACGAGAAGGTAATGCACACCGTTAGTGAAAAGGCGAAAGAAGTAGCCGAACATCGTGCAGGGTCGTCAGACTGTCCAAACGCTGTGGAACCGGAGCCGCGTCCAGAGTGCCCAGTTTGCCTGTGCGATGTCGAGCCGAGTTTGCTGTACGTCACGGAATACTGCAACCACGTCTATTGTCGCAGCTGTGCCGAGAATCTAGTCGAGAACGCGATTAGAAATGGCGATATTCCAATACGCTGCTGCGCCGAAAATTGCAACGAATTACTAGTGATGCACGATCTCAGAAATCTACTCGGCGGCAATTTGGAGCGCCTATACGACACGGCGATTCGGGCGTTCATGCTGTCGAATGGTGATAGTTACAGCAGCTGCATAACTGCCGACTGTAAGATGATCTATCGGCGGGTGTCGGCGGGATCCGACGGTAAGGAGTTTCACTGCAGTGAATGTGGAATAACTCTGTGCACGGCGTGCTGTACCGTGTCACACCCGGGACTGCGCTGCAGCTTGCTTCGTCAGCACGGCAAAGACCGCGCCGCCGTGTTGCAGTGGGTGAGCGAAGATCCGAACAACCGATGCGAATGCCCGAAGTGTGGAGTAGGCATTGAGAAGAACGGAGGGTGTATGCACATGGAATGCACTGCCTGTCGCATCCATTTCTGTTGGCGCTGCAAGGAGCAGTTCAAAAGCTCCAACCAGTGCTATGATCATCTTGGTACAGTTCATGGCGGTATAGGCCTAGGCCCAAACGTATAGACGTGTTCTGTTTCCTGATATGATGGGGAATTGTTGCATTATGTTCTGCACTCCAAAGCAACTTCTAGTGAAATTATTACGCTTAATTGTGACAGAAATAACCTAGAATTAATAGTGACATTCTAGAGGGGGAGTTACAATATTCTGCTTGCGCGATACGATATGTAGTCTAGGCTACGACGTACTATGTTTTGAGCCATTTTTCGAGTAGGCTATAAAATGAGCAGTTGAGCAGTTTGTGTTCAACTTGCCGCACACTGTTCAGTTTGTTGTTTTACGGTAGCACCGTACGTAGGAGTTCGTAAACTTAGTGACGTCGGTAGGCTAACTGTTTGAATGCATGACTAATATGTATAGCTATTGTTTTTTTTGTTGGTTGTGAATAATGTCTACTTACTGTGATTTCGCTTATGACGCTGTTTTCTACGAATGTGATGTACATAACCTTGCAATTATGTACAGGCTTGCCGTGGATATGAAATTTTCCCATCCATATCCATATCCACAGACCCATAAACATGCAGGTTACGTAGGGCGGCTACTTTGCTAGTGTAGTATAACGTTAAATCCGATAAATTTGTGTAGCGGTATTGTATATTGAAGTTCAGGGACGTCCACTCCATTGACAGGTGGAGGCAAATGCCTCCTGTAAAAGTAAAAAATAGAAAACTGGGTGGAAATTGTTTTCGGTGGCAAATTGCCTAGAAACGCATGTCACAGAATGCGACAGTTCTGCGTACAAGAGCTCCAATTTCTTGTGCTCGCTTCACTCGCAGATTACTTGTAGTCTCTACTTTTAGGGCCGTATTTATGGGGTAGGAGGGGGGAAGTAGCGGGTTCAGACCTTTACCGCCCCCAGAATTTTTAAAAGTTATTGTGACATTTCTGCGTACAACAGTTCAAAAAAAAAATTTTGCTCGCTTCGCTCGCAGATTATTTGTACCTCCACTTTAAAATTTGCTCCACTGCCCTTGTTCACCATTATTATTTGAACTGCATGCACTAATTTAAATTTGGTCAGTTGATTCTGAGAAAAAAAATTTTAAATGTGGCAGCAGCTTTGCCTACTTTTAAAGTTGTGGTGCCTCGCCACCCTCGTTTGTCTATATTGTTTAAAATGTACTAAATTTGGTCAGTTAATTGTATGGAAAATAATTGAATGTGTTGCCGCCAGATGTCACATTTTTACTCCGCGCACGCTACGTTTCTAACGTAGCGAAAAGGAGTATATGAGATCAGTGTACTATTGAGGACCGACCAACGACCGACCTCCGTTCCTGGAACAGCTTTCCTGGAAGAAATTCAAATGGCTATATCTCAGCAATCAATCATCCGATGCACTTCCGGTTTGGTTCTAGCGTGGGGTTGTCGGGGTCGGCCAATTTAACAGTGCCATTTATCTTTACGCCTAACTGACCCTCGTTGCCATGGCAACAAAATTTGGAACAAAATGGGTTATAACTCGGCTTCTGTAAGAGATATCTGCGAACTTTTTGCGTCTGTAGGAGGGTTTTAGAGGTTGGGCCGTCGAGCGATGCAATCCACATTTTACCCCACCCAACCCCCGTTGCCATGGAACGACATTTAGGACAAAATGGGCTATAGCTCGGCTTCTGTAAGATGTCTGCAAAATTTTTGCATTAAAGGGGAGGGGGTTCGGTGTTGAGCCGTCGAACGCTGCAATCCACATTTTTCTTAACCGATCCCCGTTGCTATGGCAAGGAAATTTGAGATAAAATGGGCTACAACTTGGCTTCTGTAAAAGATACCTAAGAAACCAAATTTTCCCCACCCGACCCCCGTTGATATGGCCACAAAATTTTGGACAACGTGGGCTATAACTCGGCTTCTGTCACAGAGATATCTACGAAATTTTTGCGTCTATAGGGGGTTTTCGGGGTTGGGCCGTCGAACGCTGCAATCCACATTTTCCCCCAACCGACGCCCGTTGCCATGGTAACGAAATTTGTGACAAGATGGTCTATAACTCGGCTTCTGTGAGAAATATCTGCATTATTTTTGGCGTCTATAGGAGGTTTTCGGTGTTGAGCCGTCGAACGCTGCAATCCACATTTTTTTCTTAACCGATTTCCGTTGCCATGGCAACGAAATTTGAGACAAAATGGGCCAAAACTCGGCTTCTGTAAGAGATATCTGCGGACCAATTTTTCCCACCCGACCCCCGTTGATATGGCAACGAAATTTTGGACAAAATGGGCAATAACTCGGCTTCTGTAAAAAGAATCTGCGAGATCTTTGGGTCCATATTGGGTTTTTAGGGTTGGGCCGTCGAACGTCGCCAACCAAATTTTACTTCGACTGTCGTTTCCATGGCAAAACGAAATGTGGGACAAAATGGGCTATAACTCGGCTTCTGTAAAAGATATGTCTCGTGTCTTTAGTTGCAGTTGTAGTGGTAGCAATACTGTAGTAGTAGTAGTAGTAGTGAATAGCCCAATAACCGCCCAACAGTAGTAGTATCGGCGTTTAGTGTGCGCGGAGTATACATTAGATTGGTTACAATTTAAAGTAGGCCTATTTCTTGTAAAGGTTAAAATCTACTAAATTTGATTCAAATGACTTGCTTTTTTGCAACATATGTACATAGACTTGTGGACTTTTGAACTGTGTATTCATTGTATGGTAGGCCTATATTGTGCACATGCTGGCGTTATGACAAGTTACTGTATTAAACGCATATGAATGAAAAAGATTTCATATTTTAAGGCTGAAGTGCACTAAATTCGATCTCATCTGCGGCTCTGCCCCAAACCCTGCTGGAAGAGCTCACAGCGCTCCCCCATACCCCTAACTAGATTTTAGAGGTTCTACTTCTAAGGGAAAGGAAGGGAAGGGGAAAAGGAAAGGGGAAAGGGAATGAAGGGAAAAAAGGCAAGGGAATGAAAGGAAACAGGAAAAGGTAGAGGGAAGGGAGGGAAAGGTCAAACCCCTGAGCGAAAATTCTGTCTACGGCCTTGCCTACTTGTTTTGGTGCCTCGTCGCCCTCGTTTGTCTATATTGTTTAAACTCCACTAAATTTTCTGATTTAATTGTGTGGAAAATAATCAAATTTGTTGCCACCAGATGCCATATTTTGAAGGTTAAAATTCACTAAATTTGATTTTGGCTGGGGCTTTGCCCCAGACCCCGCTAGGGGAGGTTACAGCGCTCCCCAGACCTAACTGGATTTAAGGGGTCCTATACTTCGAAGGGGAAGCAGAGGGGAAGGGACAAAATGGGAAGAAAATGACAAAAGAAGACGAAAGAGAGGGAAAGTAAAAGGAAGGGGAGAGGAAAATGGAAGAGGACGGAAAAGGGGGAGAAAGCGAGGGGGAGAAGAGGGAAAGGGGCGGACATCCGAATTGAGGGAAAGGTTGCCTCCTGGTGCTGAAAGTGGATGGACGCCCCTGTTGAAGTTGTTTTTTTTCAAGAATGTACTACATTGGCTAAGTAACCTTACTGCGGTATATTTGCGATGATAAGATGATACTTTCACTGTTAACCGTCCTTGTTGACTAAGTCGCTTTTGTTCAATTTGTTGTAGTCAAAATCCATCAACATAGGCCTAACAGTAGTTAGAGGGGCGCTATGCCACAATTTTGGCCACTGCCCAGCTCTAGCTACTTATTTACTTGCTTGCCCACACACAGCATCCGCGCGGCCGCGTTAAGCATTCTATGCGCGCCATACGGGTTAAATATTCGCTGGCTCCTCACAACAAGCTTAGGCATCTTCCATTTATCTGTTCATCGAAAAACAAATGCATAGCCTGCAGGACACTTAGGAC
>Ga0209367_1013257_pt1 | contig 10637 bp, 6 predicted proteins | sample WorMetLIZISLAND2_FD_187412 | JGI IMG/M metagenome (GOLD analysis project Ga0209367, IMG submission 187412) | Marine gutless worms symbiont microbial communities from Max Planck institute for Marine Microbiology, Germany - Olavius geniculatus... ...
GGTCGCGGGTCAGACTTACATTTTACCGCACATTTTTGTGCACTATTTTCCATCATTCGTATTCTTACTGTTGTCACTTAATTGGCCAGAACAGCACCGACCAGTGTGTAGTTCGAGACCAGATAACCAGCGATGGTTACAAGTAAAGTAATTTTATGAGTAGTTTTACGACGTGACAGCGGGCAGCAGGAAACTGAGCGACGACATCGTTAACCCAGGCCATGACTAAGACATCCACAGAGCTGTATGTCAGTTCATCTGGCTACGTTTAAATAAAATATGATTTTTTTTCAAACACAGTGCTTGCTTACTAATAAAAATCAATATTCAATCCACGATGCTATCGGTATAAATGTAATATGACAAGCGCACAAATATACCTGCTTCGGAAATTGGCTGGCAGTCCGGATGGTGGTCGTCTTCCGGATGTTTCACTCCTGAAACCATGGAATTCTGCTCTATTGTTATGCATCTCGATTTCTTCAACTTATGGCAACAGCAACAACGATATTTGTTGCCACGTTGTCGGCTAAACTCATAAACATATCCCGGCTTACGTACGCTGCTATAGATATACATTTCGCCAAAATATTTCGAGTGGCCTAATGTTATCTCTCCTACTTCTTCCATCTTAAAGATCCGTACAGTGAACAGAAGAATTGCTATACTTATATAGTTTTACCTAGATCGCACTTGGGTTGGAGGTATAAAAGGTTGAGTAAAGAACAGAAGAAAACTGGTGCTCCGGCTGGAAAATATTTTGTTATTCACTCTATACACGGCGACATAGTAGGGTTCCATGGCTTCAAGGCGGCATGTCTTCAGGGACCCGCAACCTAGCATTGGTGAGACGCCAGACCAATCAGGAGTCAGCGAACCAAGCGTAACGCGACGTCCCGCGCACCACGCCCCCACTCCCCGCTCAGTACACCTAAAGTCCGAACACAGGCTGAATAGAGTACATCTAAAGTCCTAATTCCCGTGATGTAGGGTTTTTTCATTGCAAATGTTGTTTATGATGTTTATCACAGTTTGTGCGGTAGCGCAGCACTGTTGTAAGGGTGACCTACCATTTTAATGGAAAAACCCAAAATTTGACCTCCCGTATATCCCAAACCGCTTAATTTTTCCGAACCAAAATTTGCACAAATGATTACGTCCGGCATATCTCCTGATATGCATAATTTGGTGAAAATCCGTTAACGGGGGCTTCCCCACGAATAAGTGAAATACAACGCTTGCATGACTGTACCTTTCCTTTTTTGCCGTCCTCTACAGGAAAAACGACTGAACTGATTTTAACGCACGATGGCTTACATGACGCGGTTGCGCGCAAGAAAGTGCCTTTTGGGGGTTACAAAATTTAAATTCAACATTTTAACTTATTTTTCACAAAAATATGAAAAATTACAATGGCGCCTATGGGAAAAATTAGACAATGCTTTAAACTATCATGACTTCGGCTATGTTTAAGATAGAGTCGTAATTTATAATTTTAGGGTATGGTTTTTGGTATCAGCCAATTTAACGGTGTCATTTATACCGGGTGGCGCAAAAAAACGTCCTGAACATTTGCAGGCATTATTCACCCGAGCAGTCAAAATGTATCAGTGCAAAAGCATATATGTAATGACCAAACATCTTCGAATATGTGTAGGAATTTTCGCCTAAAACACTTCTTTATTAGCCGTGATACAAACAAAATAGCGTTACACGCCATAAAGCAATTTTTGCAAGCGGTTCATCATTTGCGTTACTGCTTGTACGCAGGCTACGCCTAAACGTCACAGTAGGCCGAATTATCAGTCAACTAATTAGCAGAAAATGTGCTGAATAGGTTCTCCATTCTATTTTGCTACTGCTGTTAGACGCTTTTTACACTGCTTTATGGCTTTTCTGTTGTCTGACGTCGACATCATGCCATTTGTCTCTGGTAACATTCTAAAGATCTCTGAGATTTGATAAATGGTTTACGCATTTCTTCATAGACACAGAAAAGTTTTTGCCAGGTATCCCAAACTAAATAATGAGTGGGAATTCAGAGCTATTGAATGCGGTGTACATTTTTGTGAGCTGATGAAATTGGGCGTTTTGTGTCGAAGTAAATTTGAGTTGCTTTGATGCGGTGTGATGGAATGCTGTGTCTACATTATGTAGGAAACGGGATCTAGGCTGCGACTGGATCAGCCACTGTAGGAAGCTGACTACGGACAGTATTACTGCTAGCGATAGGTGCACTCAGAGTAAAAACTGGAACGACCGGAAATGTATTGGGTCGCTGACGTAAGTAATATGGATGGTCGTCCATTAGGCCTGTTTAGAAGATCCCTCCGAGGTTTTTCCAGTTTACCTACGCCTCGGAGCTCGTCCACAGAATGATAAGCCTAATGGATTAGGGACTGGTTTACTTCCTAGACTCCTACTAACAACGACCGACCAGGGATAGATATACGCTAAAGTGAACTAAGGTTAAAAACTGAAACAAGACCCGGAGAACCTTGGGGAAGATGCATGAATTTGGCACGAAAAGAAAAACAGTAAAGTTTTTAGAACTGGGTAGCCAAAGTAAACAAGAAGTAGAAACGACCGCGATGCACCTGGGATATCAAATCCGAGAGTGAGAATCCAACACTATCAGCGACAAACAGATAAATCTCTTTGACGTCAGTATCAAAACAAACAATAGCTTCGCCATACAGTTCGGCGCGACAGTGCGCGACTTCCGGTCAAGGCCAGACAATATGGATCGCGACGACAGTTTACGGCGTTCGACGATACTTCTAGTACTTAGGACATTCACTAACTATCGCACGACCAAACAAAAATGGCCAACGTTCAATCACACCGGTGAATTACCGACAAATTTTCAACTGCTGACTGACTAAAACTGCCGTTCGCACCACAAGCGAAAATACGTCTCACTCGGTCGACGTCTGAGCAGCAACTAACTAGCTATCTGGCCGTCGCCCCTATTTATAGGCTCTGGCCAGCAGTGCGCTACATGCACTATAGATTCTACGCTGCATTCACCAGACCCTATGACTAAATATCCTATGTGGACGACGACGAGGGGGATGGAAAGGAGGGGGGTCGACGGTCCGCCGACCGTCGTAGATATGGTATTAATACCGAGGGGATCATCGGTACCGAAGGGAGAGGGGGTCAGCGACTGAACTTTCGTCGACCGGGTCCGAATTTGAAGGTCAATTAAAAAAAAAAACAATCTACGGTCTGTTAACTAACGATTTATAAACCCGAAACAAAAAAAATGGGAAAGAAAAAAATGCACGATAAAAATAACCCGATAAAATGAAACAATTTAGTAAATTTAGAAGAAACATGACTAAAAAGGAAATGAAATAATTTAGATAAATTATATTAAACAGGGATCCCTCACCGTTCCCAGTCAAACTTAAATTCGTCCCGAATTTAAAGAAAAATGGGGAAGGGAGGGTACGATGGGTGAAATTTAGGGATGACGTTGACATGAAACAACTAATAAAAGTCAGTAATTGTTCACGGCGCGCGTGTCCGAAAGTCTCCAATGAAAACGGTCGCAAACTCAAGAAGCAGTCGACCAAACATCGTAGTGTATAAGAAGTATGCTGCTCATAACGAAAAAATTTGGTTTGAACAGATACTATGCAAACCATAAGCAAATACTAAACAGAGAGTAATCAATGTCAAAGCAAATCTATGTAACGACTACTCAACATCGACTCAAATTTAAGCAAAAGATATACAAAGGTACACAAGACAGACAGATAAAAGAGCAGCTCTGTATGAATGTATTGACGTCAGGTCGAGCGTATGAGAGGTACAATCGGTACTCGGTTCAATACAGTTGTGTGGTAAAGTGCGGTTAAATACAGTAAAATGCCAAAATGCGGGACAACGCACATGGAATGTAGATACTAGCGGTCCAAGTTCGGACCTTCTATATTCGAGGAGGACTGAGCACGCGGGTGCCAAAGAGGGTTACCCCTCTAAAAAGTGGTTATTTATCCGCTGTTGGCTTGTCTGGTGTGTAAATGGTTGCAGATAGGCACAGACATGCTGCTTATCATAAGTTAGTCAAATTACATGTACACACCAGACAAGCCAACAGCGGATAAATAACCACTTTTAGAGGGGTAATCTCCATTGATGTTGATCATGTTGCTCCATTCGCCGGCACGGAACACACACACAGTAGCGTGAGAGTGTGTTTTGGTGCGCCGGGTTTCTCCCCATTTTACGGTGGGGCAGGGAGAAATAAAACAGCAAGAAAGATGCAAAGTAATCAAAGCACTGTTTTATTCAACCCCTTATCACAACCAAATGGGCCAAAAATATCAAACGAAAATATGACCCCAGCGGTTTCTCAAATAACCACAGTATGATGCATCATGAAATACAATGAGTAAGTTCTTAGCCCAGAATCATATGATAAATGACCAAGTACAGTTATAAGTGAGGTTACACATGATACGTTGTCCAAAATATGACGTTTCAGTTCTCAATGTATTGCTTTAAGTTAAACAATGGATTTTGTCACAAGTGGATGAAAACGAAACACACTAGAAATACGTTCTGTGGAACGAAGTATCTGTCCCATTGCCACGCTTTGTAGCCTAGCAGCTGAGTCAACAAATTTATTACAAATGTGCATTACCGCGACGCTAACGCATGCTGCGTAGATGACGCTGCTTGCTGATAACGGCTGCTGCACAACGACGTACCCGTAGTGCACGCTTCGACCATGCTTAACGTGGCGAAAAACAAGACTAGGTTAAACATTTTGATAAAAAGTAACATATTTCTATGCCATCAATTTCGCAAGTTTTTTTCACTGCAATTTTCTTTTATCCGTTTTCCTGTTTTCGTATTGCAGAAGCTCATTTAGACGTTATTTTTCAGCGAAAATGGCATTTTCGATGACGTTACAATTACACTAGCTATACTTAGTCAGAAGAAAATTTTGAAGAAACGTTTTAGGTGTTTTTAGTAAAACATATCATTGTGATAATGTGTGCCAAAATATATAAAAGTAAAATTATATTTGTTAAAGTTGCTGAAAAAAAGTGTAGCCTTCTTCGGACACGGTGTATAATTGTTATTGTTTATTGTCTAATTATATTTATTATTAATAGTATTTGCCACCTTTGATATACAAAGCTATTTTAATCAAAAACCGTTTTATTTTTATCAGAGACACCGATTAAAGTTGTCTTTAAGTTTTTTTTCTATTTTTTATTGTACTACGTCTTTATTTAGTTTCCTGTACTCGTTTGCATAGCATTTATTACTACACCGTGTCCGGAAAAACACCATGGACATTTTTGATCGTTGCTGTTCGGGGCCACAGATCCGAAGATATAAAATGTATTAAAGTTTTTGTTCATTTATGCACATATATCGCTTGTTTTGGTTTTCCAGGTAGTACAAAAGCAGATATTAGGCGAGGTGGAAACTAGAGCAGTCGTTTGATGGGCAGTTGTGTCAAAAATGTTTGCACCAAAAATTATTAAAATTTATCAATCTTTCTTCAAGTCACAAACGATAATGTTGGGGATGCTTTGTGACGTATTTTGCTTCATTTTATCACGTATTTCGTTGACTCACTTTTCACCAGGTAGTGCAGAAGCGGGGCCGGTCATTTGATGACCAGTTGTACCAGAAATATTTGTACCAAAAGTTATCAAGATTGGTAAATATTTTTGAATGACGATCGATAATGTTCGGGCAGCTTTTTGGCCGCAATTTGAAATGCAGTGCTTCTGCCTGCAGCCGTCACTTACGTGCGCCAAATTACTGATTTCAGCGTCCAGTATACATAGCAACGTCACCAGATCTGTATGGGATTGCAGTCACTCTGGAAAATCGATATCTTTTCGCAACCGGAAGTCAGACACTGGCTATCAGATATAGGCGGTACGGTCGGCCCATCGCAGCAACAGCTGGAATTTTTGTTCTCCAAGACGCATGTTGCATTCATGTATGATGTAGGCCTACAGGTATATATAGAGTGAACGCTTTGAAGAACACTTGGTTTGTACTTCCTACTAGCATTATATTTGTTAGGAATCCAAAACGTTTGTAATTATTTTGATAAAAAAGAATGAAAATAATCTCACAAATTGATAGACCGTTTGTTGCCCAAACAACAGTATTAAAGTGTCATAGCTGGATTAAGATCTGTTACTGCTATAATGCACATAAATTAATTTATGCTAACAAAATAATGACGTGCTGATGTCACTGATTATTTATTTGACTCAATAACATAAATAAAAGAGAAAATAAAGTGTAAAAACGACAGACAGAAAAAAATATTACATAGAGAGAAAACACTCAAATATTCAGTTTAATTAGCAAATGCGACAGCACAATATCCATAGATATATCCACAGGGTGGCTGAAGTCTGATATCCACACATGGATATATCCACGGATATCCATATCCACGGCAAGCCTGGTAAACGGAGTTTGGCCTAATGGCGACTGTTGCTTTATTTGGTCTCACATGTGTGGTTGCCTTAAACCACGGTCTGTCGCCGGCCTACAGTGACAACGTCACCATCATTAATGCGCGTTTTATTACGCGCGAAAGCAGCTACTGCTTTCAGCGCGTATTAGCCGTCGCAATTCTGTCCGTCCCTCTGTCTCTGTGTCGGTCTGTCCGTACGTCCCTCTGTCACAGAGGTGTATCAGTCAAAAACGGTGCAAGCTAGAATTACCAAATCTTCACCCTCGGTTGCCTGAAAGACTCTAGTTTCAGAAATCGTAAAGCTTTTCCATAAATTCGAAAGGTGTCACATCGAACGAGGGCGCTAAATGAGAGGGGAGTGGGCAAAATTTGCGATTTTTGGCCAATAAGTCGCTGTATCTCAGTAACGGTGCGAGATAGGGTCTAGGTTACTATTAATCACTAATAAGAAGTTGTACACTGGCTCTCGATTGGCGCCGAATTCAATAACCTTGATTGACCTTGAACGCCCAAATACGGTTTTTTGGATTTTGTGGCGATTTCGGGTTGCAATACGAGTCTATATCATTCACAAGGTGGCGCCACGGAACTATCGTTATGCAATCCAGATAGAGAATTTAAGTTTTGCATATTAACTTAGCGTGAACACCCTAATTTTCAGCTAAACTACTGAACTGGAACTGCTATAGGCTTTCGAGCGTTTCGTGAGCATTAGCTCAAATTTCTTGTCTCCCTAGTTATGCTTGACGAATTGCTATCTAATTCATCGCACACGTAGACACAGCACTAAAAAGCAAGCACAAAAAGTCGTATGTTTATTATTGCAGCTTTCAAAAGTTAAAGTTGCTTTTAGCCTGCACCTCAAGTTATTTCAGTTTCATGTATGCAGCTGTCATCCGGAGTAAGCTTGAGCTTTTCACATGATTCAGTCTATAAAACAGCGTACCGGAAAGTACTTTTAACGTGGCGCAACTTGGCCTAGCTGTGTATGGTCTAAATGTACCGCTGTTATATGGTCCTCCGGCATTATTATACTGTATAGGCTTAGCCAGGCCTACAGCTGAGCAGTGTAGATTAATTGTATGCCCTATACGCTGAACGCTTCCTGCTTTCCTGTCTAGTCTTCGCAATCAACTCGTTGACTGTCATGTAAACAGCAGTGCAGGTAAGTAAGGTTGTGCACAAGTTTTACCGTAGTAACATAACCTCAGTCGGTAAATTTAACTCGGATAGAAAATCAAAATAGTGCTGTGTTAGCCTACTTGGGCGTTACAGTACATGTTTGTGCCGTCTTAGGGACAAAGAAAGCTTTCTGCACAAAAGCAAGTGATTATTTTTATAGGGTGTTTACACGATCCAGCAAACGTCCAGCAAACTTCCAGCAAATGTATTCAAAATACACGTGAATTGCTGGACGTTTGCTGGATCGTGTAAACACCCTCATTAACCCTATCAGTCAAGGTAGCCTAATGTGACAGTACGTTTAAGGTGTGGTGGAATTTCTGACACTGACTCTTTTTGTTACGATGCCTTTATTTTGTGAATATGACAGTCAAAAATTGCAAAAAAAAACTGACTAATAGCCTAATGTTAAAGTTATGACTGAAACCAGAGATCGTGTGGAGTATGGACCACTGCATACATGACCCAGGTAGCCTAAGTTATTTTTGAAACTACCGTTTTAAAATAGAACAGAAAGCCTTGTAGGATTTGCCCGTTTGTCTGTATGCCTGACAATCTGTTTATCGCCATCATTTATCTGGCGCATAAAGACATAATAATTAAAAACAAGATTACCTTTTTCAGCACAACGTCTACCATAACAACTAGCCAAATCGTCTGTTCTCACTGACATGATTGTCTGTGCTTAGGGATAGGGTACAGTACAGCAGTTTGAGTAGTCAATACGTTGCAAGGTTACAGAGAGAATCATCATGTCGAGATACGTCACTAAAGTCAGCTGTCTCAAGATTGACAAGAAAAGTCGACGCAACAAGACGTTGGTAAGGGCTGCTCTGTTTAACATTGATGTAGTCGAGATTCCAAGTCAAAATCCAGTGAATTCGACGAGACACATTTTTGGCATAATTTTATGTTCACAATCTGATTTACACAGGGAGTCTTTGTGTCTGCCCCGCTTTTGAAAAACATATGACGAAAAAATGAATAATAAAGAAACGATACGTACAGGTTGCGGCAAAAAGTAAACCCCTAAAGTTTTTCGTTGTTTGCTCAGCAATCATTTGGGATTTTAACATGAAATTTTGCAGCTTTATTTAGTGAAACCTTGTACATCTAACTGACAATTAAAAACGACGAAGTTATAGATTTTTTAACATGACCGTCCACCGATTTTTCAGCATTAAAAAATGCTCATGCTAAAAATGCTATTTAATTTTTAAAAACTGGTTACACGTTACTGCCGATGACGTCACAATGACGTTTTGACAAACAGCAATTTATATTGTTTATAAATTATCACTAAATTATCGTTCCTTTAAAGCAATCGCCGGCTGCCCATCGTATTCTATCTTCCAACGGGACGGCGCGTCAGCACACAGCGCGCAACGCCGTGCAGCGCACAGAACTGGTTGCGGGCCAGCTGTCTAGATATCATCACAAAAGACCAATGGCTTCCAAATTTGTTGAATATAAACACAATGGATTACCACGTATGGGGTGCAATGTTGGAGGCTTACTGCAACTTAAAACAAAGCTGAAAACAAGCGCCAAACTCAAGGAAGCGCTTCAGGTTATCTGGGACAACCTGCTACAGGGACCGATCGACAAGGCTGTAAAAGATTTCTCAAACAAGGCGACTGGAGGCTGGTGTTGTTGCTTGGAGCTGGCGGTGAACACTTCGAACATTCGCAGTGACAATGGAATTCTGGCATCTGATCATTATTTAACTGTGTTGTTTTAACGATGTTATTAAATTGGTGTTGTAGTCGGAACATATTTGAATGCTGAAAAATCGGTAAACGGTCATGCTAATAAGTCTATAACTTTGTTGTTTTTCAACGTAATCACATTTTACTCGGCACTTAGATGTAAAACGTCTTTGTAAATGAATGTAAAAAATTTCAAATTAAAATTCCGAACAGTTGCCCAGAAAACAGCGAAAAACTTTACGGGTCCACTTTTTTGCCGCACCCTGTATAAACCAGTTCTATATAGGCCTAGCGTCATTGTGTTTTTATAACACAGTAGCTAAATACTGTACGTAAGTTACAGTTTGATTTAGATCAAATAATTTTAAGCGCACATAATGTCTGAAACGTATTATATTGGAAAACGTAAAATAAACACGACGCCAGCAATTATCTGCTGTTTCGTGATTTACTTGATCCTCTTGTCTTTCATTATACAGCATAAGGTAGTGTCTGGATTGATATAAGTGCTCACGCGTCACAATTTTACTCCAGTCAAACGCGACGACTGATAACGTCTCGCTTTTGCATATCACACTTGCGTCCAGGCAAAGCACACTGTCGATCACGGCCACGAAATAAGTACATTTCAACACCGTCTATTGTGTAGCCTTGTTAAGGTCCGTGCAGAGCGACATAACTGAACTGAGCGGACACGGTTCAGTTTTTGACAGTTTGACCAATGTACGAAAACGGCCAGCCCATTGGTCATTAGCTGACGCATACGCGCGCCTAATCACGTAGTCGATGACCATGTTAGACGGTGCCTACTGTAATGCATTACTGCTTTTCCAGCGGTCAGTTTGTTTTACACTAAACCATGTCATTGCAGTTCAGTTCCGTCCAGTTACATGTACGTCGCTTTGCAGTCTGCAGTACAATGCACTATAGACCGTGTTGAAATCTACGTACTCTTTTTTGCGGCTTGCGATTGATTTAGAGAACGAATAAAAAAAAACCTGTCGCTTGTAACATTGTGATGCAGATGTTTACGTTTTCTGTGACTTGGTCGGATGGAGACAACGACGTCACGATACAGAGACCGTACGTCTGTCTGTTCGACTTCAATGTAGGTCTTTATCGCTGTTTGTTTTTCCGATTGTCTTTTTTTCGCGCGAAAGCAGAATGCTTCGCGCGTCTTTGCCATCGTCTGGGCGTCTGTCCGTCTGTCTGTCCGTCCGTCCGTCACACTCGTGAGCTGTATCAAAACGGTGCAAGCTAGGATCACGAAATCTTCA
>Ga0209367_1013258_pt1 | contig 10637 bp, 6 predicted proteins | sample WorMetLIZISLAND2_FD_187412 | JGI IMG/M metagenome (GOLD analysis project Ga0209367, IMG submission 187412) | Marine gutless worms symbiont microbial communities from Max Planck institute for Marine Microbiology, Germany - Olavius geniculatus... ...
GAACATTTCTGAAATTTATATGAAAAATCAGTGCATTTTCGTACAAAATTTTCACCTGTTTTAAGATGCATTCAGTCAACCCCACCCCCTCTTAAATCTGCCACTGGGCAGCAGTAGCAAAACAGACCTTGTTTGTCTCCGGTAAGGACCCAGAACCTAATGCCAGCGTCAAGCAGCTGAGCAATGGTGTGAGGCACTCCGTCTTGTAGCTTGTCAATGATGGCCGTAGCACCCAACAGCTGCATGTTGTGCTCTAGCTCAGCATACAGACGGTCCAATAGCTCGTCGCGACGCTCCAGACTTATACTGCAGTCGTTCAAAATACACAACAAAAAGTAAAAAGAAGGTAAATGTCCGTTAGGCGGCTGAGTTGACCTGAGCACACAGTAGGTTAGCAACTAACCTGTTCAAAGTTGCTTGCAAATGACCGGCAGCGAAAATCAAACTGTAACCTAAAAATTGCGAGTTGACACCAATCGCTAGATCACGTGCACATACACAGGCACACACCACGGGTCTTGGTCATACATCGGTGCAGGCTCATAACTTAAAAACTCAAAAACACGGAAAACTAAAAGTGGCGGAAACGTTGCCCAGAGCAGGATTAACCGATGTGCTCAGAAAATCAGACGTCAGGTGGAACGGCAATGGCACTGCAATGTTTCAGCAGTTCTGCACCAAACCAAGTTTTCTAATTCGAATTAAACTGCCAAACTGTTAAGCTATATGGCAAAGTAAAGTAAAGCAAAGTCCTTCCCAACTCCCGAGCTATAAAGCCCCTATAGCAGCGCCGATCTCCTGTTTTTTAGCCCTCAGTCAGACACCAGTTTAACACCAGTTTACACTACGAGATGAATGATATGAAACGAATGCATCGTGCAGTGTGTCTGTTTATGTCCCAACTTTCACTGGTACTCACTGTGCCTATCCACATAGGGATGGCCAGGCTGAGTTGACCTGGGTGGCTGGTTCCATAATGAGATGGTTTGATGATGAATATGTCTAACCTGGCAGCATGGTGGCGCTGCTTCCAATCAATAAACTCATCAGAACTGATCTCTCTCACAGCGCAGCACAGAGTACGCAGGCCTTGGTTGGCAAACATCTGTTCACACGCAGCAGAGCTACGGAGCATCACCTGCCATATGCTATTAAACACGTCACTTCAGGCATATAGTAGGACTACATTCAACAGATCCATGCAGTGACACGATAGTGCACACTCTATCATCCAAATAAGTACTATAATTAAGGTTATAAATGCAAATATCCATCTTTATTTGTCACTGAAAATGCCTCTTACTCAAAAAAATGAAAGCATAATAACATTCTGTCTTAATCGACTAAATGACTGTTTCAACAGGTCATTTGGCGTTTGGCAGTCAACTAGACTAACTAGCCTCTGGCAAGGCTAAAGCTGTCCGTGGTAGCCACCATGGCACACTGCTATTTTTATAGCAATGACGTCAGCATCAGCCAATAGCTATCAGCCTAGCTGGGTCTGCCTAGCAGCAGCTAGTAGCAGCAACGCCCTATGTCACAACAGTAAAGTATCTGAAAATCTGGGCCTGCAACTTAGACCTTTGACCTAAGACCCTGAAATTCGATAAGGATTTTGTGGTCGTCAAGACATATGATCGTGAAAAATTTCATCAAGCTGAGTACAGCAGTTCATGAGTTATCATCTTAATAAAAAAACTAACAAACAAATAAAACTTAGTGACAATACTGAAAACAATACTGTGGTCGCTACCGGGGACAGTAACAATACTAATTACAGAGTGCACATTAACGACATCGAACAGAAAGTCTACCGTCTCACATTCATATGCTCAGCAGTCTGATCCATTAGCGCTTGACAGCTGGGCTGAAGGCAAGGATAGACTGTTGAGTCAGCACCTTTACAATAGAGCAGGATGCAGCCATTACGTCTAACCAGTACCTGCCAGCGTGACCAACCAAAACATTATCAGACATGTAGCTTATCATGGCTGTAAAACAATTACTGTACCGTAACAAGATAATCTTCAATCGAACACAGAGTCTATCCAATGCATTTCGATAGCTTACAGTGTTTGTCCATATAAATACAATCAGTGAGCTGTGTAGACCAGTAATAAAAATTAAAAAGTATAATTTTGAATTGTAAAACAGCAATGCTATTGTCATCTTTCGCTATTATTGAAACTAAGTAACTAAACAATAAACATGTGACCATACGATTCATCACCAGCGGTTTACTATGGTTGGTCAATTGTGAGCATGCATCTATCTTGCACTGTAATGGAGATATAGTGCCTCAAAGATAACTGGGTCACGACCTTGACCTTTTGACGTCACGTGACCATTTGACTCGCAGTGAACCATGCATCTATCTTGCGCCGCTATGGAGATATGGCAGCTCAAAGGTTGGACGCACGGAAGCACGCACAGACGGACGCTCAGGTGATTTTATACTTTGTTCAATGCTATGCATTGCATTGGACAAACAATTAGGTTACAGGTCTGCTCCACTGCTGGATCCAGAGTTCATATGCAGTGGCCAATAAAGACATATTCCTCTTTAAAGCATGATGAAAATATTCAAAAAAGATTAACTGTTTTAGTGGAAATACTGCAAATAACTGGCAAACACTTTCAGCTAAGGGGGAGGGCTTTGTCCCCTGACCCTTTGACACAGAACTCTGCCTCTGGACCCTGCTGGGGCCTAAGCCCTGAGATCGCCATTATAGGCTTGCACTACCATGCTCAACGTGCCCCCCTCTTCCAGCTTCCGGATCCACCAGTGATCTGCTGTGATATGAGTGATAATCAAATTTTAGCAAACTTTATTCATTGCAACGTGCACTAAAAGTAGATGATAATGTGCACAATTATGACTTCAAAATATCAACGTAAACTCTCTGATTTCACTTGAAAAAAAACAATCACAGAATGACACCTAGAGCAGTGTTTTGTACAGCCAAATACCTTTAGCAGGGCACAAAAAGCAGCACAAAACGGTAAAGACAAAGGTAAAGTCAAAAGTGACTGAAAGAGTGACCCAGGACCTAGGCCATTAACCAGCAAATAGCGTGCTAAACAGCAATGTGAAAAAAGTAACAAAAATATCCAGAAGCAGAACAGAAACTAAGTGATAACTACTGATTTGAAGGTCCATGGACACCAAAATTAACATATATATCTTTTCCATTTTCCTAAAACAGCACACTTTTCTGATAATTATGATAGTAATATCAGCCACCAGCGTTTTGACAACATGAAAAAATTTACCTTTGAAATCGACAATGTACAAAAATGCTGTAGAAAACAAGATGCCATGTTGACATGCTGATGACGTCACCGGTTGAACATGTCATCAATGTAAAATATGCATAGAAACATAAGCATTATAAAATTATATTTTCTACCTATGTACTGCTGCAGTTGTCATGCGACAGTATTTTCTGTCATTAAAAATATTAGAATTAATCGGTTAACATTGACTGTGTTCAACCGCTGAGATCATTTCCGGCCACTTGCCAAGATCAGATTTTTCAGCATAACGTAACGTAACGCCATTTTTCGTTATATCCAGACATAAATTCCATACACTTATAAAGCATAAATCAACAATTCAACATATTATATATATAAGTTGAAATGTCTAATTGAGTTCTACATAAATTTTGACCGTGGCCATGGACCTTTAAAAAACCATCTGCTATGCAAACTGCTACCAATGGTAACTTCAGAAAAGTGTTTAAATAATCCTACGCTCAACTTAGCTGTCTATTTACTAGAGTACGAATTGTATGGAGACTTACTGACATACGCTTTCGGACGTTGTTAAAGCCAAATATACACAGGAGTTCATAGACCTCCAGACTGCCAAGCACTTCGATTGTTATGTAGCTTGCTGAGTGCACCTAAAGCACACACACACATACAGGGTGGGCCAAAAAATGGCACCATTTTTATACGCCTTAACTTCATCGAATATTAACCGCTTTTCAACATTCTTTCACTGTCAGAATCAGGAGAAAATTTGTAATAACGCCATTACTAAAAATCCCACCAGACTGCAAGCATGTCACCTTGTAAAATGTCAGCGTTTGACGGAGATTCCAAATCAGACTGCGATCGTCAGAAGTTAAGCGTCCCACTCGTATCATCACAAAATTCTTTATAAACAAATACAACTTTTGAAAAACACTGACCAAATGTCAATGACGTCAGTGATGACGTCACTAGGCAGAAGCAAAAGAGAACGTACAAGTAAGCAAAACGTTTTAAAAAGTAGGTCTTGGCCTTGAAGGCAAGTCACCGCGTCATGCTGCTTTTATAAGACACAACGTAGTGAAGAGACACATGACGGAGGTGAGTTTTAAAGAGAGCTTACTTCTCTAAACTGGACTCGTCAACTAATTTGAAGACGTTAGTAAATCTACCCGACACAGATGAACCTCAGCCAAACAGAGCTGGTACTTGATTTAATTACCCAGGAGGGATGGAAGGCTGAGTTAACCTTGGCGCTAGTTAAAAATCACAGACAGTTACCCATCGAGGTAGTAACAATCTGACAGCAACCTGACCAGAAGTCAAACTCCTGACCACTTCATCATAAGTGCAACGTCCTAACTGCTACATCAAACCACCAAATCATCAGAAATTTGGCAAAGTCATAAAACTAATATCAGTTTGGTAGTTAGCCAGACCTCACTAACCAACAAACTTACCTCTGTTTTACCAACCGTCTTCATAATACTGTGATTCTGCAATATTGCCACCCAGCAGTTTGATATACAATAATGTCATCCAGAATATGAAATAATGTTTCGTGCACACAAAAGTAGTCCATACCTAATATAACAAAACGCGAGCTAATCTTGGTCTCTAAAAAGCAGGACAGACATATAATTTACACTAAAAACTACAACAACTAACAATCTGTATAGACAAATTTCATGACAACGAATCGGCTAAGAGTTGAACCCAGAAGCTCTTAAGGCATGTTCAGAGCGACAGAAATGAAATGAACTAAAATAAAACAAGCTGATCTGCTGCTTTCATTTCATTTCAATTCATTTCTGTTGCTTTGAACACACCTTTAGTTGTTGACCTAGCACTATTACCATTAGATGTATATGTGCACAATAAATCAACTTAATTACTGCAACTCCCACAACTGACCACAGTTACTATAACAACTATAGCAACAAAACTTATACCGAGGTGTTAATACCGAAGTTGAAACAACATCAAATTGCAGACTTACAGTGATAGCATACAACTGACACTGACATTACCTGCTGCCAGTGGCATAGCCAGAAATTTCAATTGGGGGGCTCCTTCCTCTTCCCTTCCCTTCTCTTTCCTCCTTTTGACCCTCCTCTTCTTTTTCCTTTCCCTTTTACCCCTTTCCTCCTTTCCCCTGTCCTCCCTTCTTTTCGTCCCCTCCCTTACCTTAGAAGTAGGACCCCTTAAAATCCAGCTAGCGGGTCTGGGGGAGCACTGTGAGCCCCAGCCGAAATCAATTTGGTGCATTTTAGCTTTAAAAGATGAGATCTGGTGGCAACAATTTTAATTATTTTCCTAAAAATAAACCAACCAAACTGGCAAATTTTGTGCAGTTTAAACGTATGCTTATGTTTTGTATAGAGGATTGAGGGGCCTGGGCCCCCTCCCCTTGTCTACGCCACTGCCTGCTGCCATGCCTCTAAAGTTATGATTTAATGGCATTATAAAAATCTATTATTATGATTATTTTTTAATTTTGTAAAATTATTTCTTTGTACCCCTGGTAGTAAAGATCCCAGGAGTTAAAAACTAAACTAAACATTAAAAACTACTGGGATGATGAAAGGTCCGATGTGTCGCTATTTAAAACTCGCCATAAAATAAACTAGATACAGGTTTGATCAAAGGAAACCAGGAGGAGTCGTACTTGACAATGTCACCTTGAAGACAAATCCGAAATCTCTGGCAGTGAGAACGAGTGCAGCTTCATCCGGTGACTGAGCTTGGTAAGTGACCAAACCTGAATCAACAACAACCACTGCATCACTCGCGCTATTATACGTTAAAGGTTGAAAAATTAAAGACGGTGGTATAGCTCTTAATGGGAAGCATCTCAGAGCTACGGAGCGTCACCTGCCGTATGGGATCACAGCGTCACCTGCCACCCAACACAGGTGAATGCACACCACCTTAACCCCAGCCAGATAGGCTGGTACTCGATTTACCTACCCTGGGGGGATGAAAGGCTGAGTTGACCTAGGCGGCTGGTTACACACTGAGATGGTTTAACTGCCCGCAGGCAGTCACCCATCAAACTACTAACTCGGCCCGGCGTAGAGTAACTTCGTTAAAAAAAACTTCGTTTTGGTTTTTCGTTTTAATCTTCTTGTTGCCAGTGTTATCTTTATACTGTAAAAATAAAGCTTAAAGTGAACAAATGTGATGAAACTGTGACATCACAAACAACTATTAGCATCAATGTAGCATTCAACAGAATTTGAATGCTAGCAGCATTGATGGAGCGCGGTACCGGGAAAAAACTTCGCTTGCATTTCGAGATGTCGCTGTCACACCAGAAGTGAACCAACTATATGCCCTTTCCGTTGCACCAATCACCGACAGATTCAGACTTTCGCTGCATCGATGCTAGGGCCAGCTCATGGCATGTTAATTTTCTCGCGTGCTGCAATACACGCTATAAACAAAGTGTAGTAGGTGACGTCATCATTTCGTTTGCACAACATTATTTCTATTAAAATTTATGTGAAGCGATGTTTTTATTTCAACTGATCAGCGTATTATTAATTAGCATTACATTCTACACATATTTAGCCAATATCGTTTTTTCGTGCGACTTGGCCTTTAACACCCACAGCTAATTATTCATGTGAAAAGTTTTCTCCTATGCCCTACCAGTTAGCTTCAGTACATCCGTTACAGACAGATTGACGACGGACGGATGACAGACGGCAATCGTAGCAAAAGGCCAAACGTTCTAGCTTAATAGTCAGCCAAAAAAAATGGAAAAATTAAAACTTTTTGAATAGAGTGGTCTGGGAAGAAAGCACTCACTACTTCCTGCAACATGAAAAAAATAAATGGATAAAGATTGAGTACAGTTCGTACCATCGGGTGATTCAACGGAGGCGACGGTGTGACAGAGAGCAAGCAGACACAGGAACTGCCAAGTGTACTCATCACGAGCCGCAATGAGTTCATGTAGTCGCTGATGACTGTAGATATCACAGGTCAACTCGCTGTAATTCAGCTCATCGTCTGACTGATGACAAGCCATACACACACAACACACAGTCTAATGCACGGTTTTTGAAACGAGGGGCAGCCTAAATCTAAGATTAGTAAACCCAAGATCGGAGTGTTACCCCGAGGGCAAATCTTGGGACAAGCTTTGGCATTTCAGCAACTCAGGTTACCCTCAAATTTACTAAACCAAAGGTAGCTTGGCAATCTTTGCAAACAGGCATGCCGGGTTAACTTTCAGCAAGCTACCCCAAGTCTACCCCGGTATCAGATATCGCTAAATTGCTGAAACACTGTTTTTTTCTTAACCAAAGAGTAACTTAAGGTCTGGAGGTTACCCCCAGTTTCAGAACCAGGTTAACTATAAACGGTGTTTCATAAAAAACAACCCCTTTTTCTTTCTTTCATAATTCACTCAAATGATGATCAATTTACATGAAATTTTTGGCAGTTGTAGCTAGAGAAATACTAATTCAAAATATTTCAACAAAATATGGAAACTGATTAAATATTCTTTGCTAGTCGTGACGTAACGCTGACGTCATAATGTGTCATGGGTACAAGCTTGCTAGTCTCAACTGGTGCTGTCAGTTGCTACCCTCCTCCAATGGTGAAAAACCTGGCTCATTGATGACAAAGTTTTACAGTTGCAGCCACAAAAAATGCAAAGAGCAATCGCATTTACGTGTCTGTGAGGACAACTGGACTTTCACATGTTCGAGCAAAACAGTGCACTAGCACAATGCGCTTGTGAGAAGGTTGAGTTTTTGGATCGTGAGGCACCTGATTTCATGTCCTCTTGTTGCTTAGTGATGACATGATAAACATTTTTCATCAGCAAACCAGACTAAGTTCATCATCAAAGCAGGGTAGCAACTGACAGCACCAGTTGAGACTAGCAAGCTCGTACCCATGACACATTATGACATCAGCGTTACGTCATGACTAGCAAAAAATATTTAATCAACTGCCATATTTTTCTTGAAATTTTTTGAATTAGTATTTCTTCAGCTACAACTGGTAAAAATCATTTGAGTAAATTATGAAAGAATGAAAAAAGGGTTGTTTTTTATGAAACACCGTGCAGAATTCGAACCTGCATCCTATGAAAGTTGCATCCAGTCATCAAAAAGAATCCTTGGATCCGAATACTGAATCAGATCACCACCAAAATCCGAATGGTCACTTTGGTCAGTCCTTGTCACCCCAGATGTAAGTGACATTATCTTTTCCTAATGCTTCAGAACAATTAAATTCATCAATAGCAATAATATATGACAAGGTTTTTTTAGCTATGCATTTGAGGCTCACATGGTGGAATCTTTGAAGATCACTTCATGGCAAATTTAGTGCTAAGGAGTAAGGTTAACTGTACAAAAATGTCGAAAATCATTAAGTTACAACAGAAGAAACACAATGTCTCTTTTTTGACTCATGTTGTGCATGACAACTACAAACACAAAATGTATTACTAGTGCAGTGCATTATTAACAAGTTGATCATTAAAGCACATCAAGCAAATTCTTCTAGTTCAATCACTCTGCACTGAAAATTGAAAATGTGTGAGGATGAAACACATATACTGTGGTCCAAAAAACGTGCCACTTTTATTTTCTGAATAGCTCCATGAAACACTGGCCAATTTTAATAATTTTTGGCGTGCAACATCAAGAAGAAACTTCATGCAAATGACTATAGTTTTGACCACCTCACCTTAATACTGTTGCCACACTACCCTGTGAAATGCAGGTTATCGAACCTGCTGTTAATGAGTAGTGTGAACATCTACCGCTTACATTCGTGCTGGAGGAAAACATTTTGAGCACATGCTGTAATAAAGATGACAAGATATGACACACATGACTTTTTGAAAGACAATAATTGCCAACTGTATTTGTCACTATTCAGTTAATCATAATCATTTCTGAGCCAACGCGTGTGCTATCCAGTATGAATTCATTGTTGTAAACGGTCAAACAACGACTTCTGCATTTCACAAGGTAGCGTAGCAACAGCATTAAGGTAAAGTGTTTAAGGTGGTCAAATCTACAGTCATTTGCATCAAGTTTCTTCTTGATGTTGCACGCCAAAAATTATTAAAATCGGCCAGTGTTTCATGGAGCTATGCAAAAAAAACAAAAGTGGTAAGTTTTTATGGACCATGATGCATACTGATCCATGAATTACATTAATTTTTAGTATCAAATCTGCAACATAGCAATGAGAAAGATATTTACACTGTCGTTGAGCTGTATGTCTGGCAAACATCGAAAGACACATCCATTGATTGAACACAGCACAAGCTTCATTATATTCTGTAACAACAAACAGCCGCAAACAACACTAAACATCATAATACATTTACTTCAAATATGCCACTTTTTTTGGAGAATCACCGCATTTTGTTTGCTACCTAAACACAATTTATCTCAAAAATCTTTAACAAAAATAACTAACTGTGTGCAAAGCAAAACCAAACAACAAATATAATAAATGCCCACATTCATGCTTGTCACAGGCTAAATGGTAGTTCAAGCCATGTGTTAACGGCGACTTCTCTTTCTTATGGGAAAGCCAAAAATTTGACCCCCCACAGAATCAAAACCCCTGATCCGATTGAGATAAAATTTGGCACAGTTGATTACGTCGGCTAGATAACCCCTCACGCAAAATTTCATGTGAATCTGCACAAGGGGGGGTTCTCGGCAAATAGTTGAAATATACGCAAAAATTTTTCTAGCTGTACATATACCTTTTTTTCAGAAATTCACCTACAGGTCAGACCCTTCGGCGGATTTGTGCGTGCGATGGCTCAAACGACGTGGTCTCGCGCAAGGATGTGCCTTTTGAGGGTTAAAAAATTTGAAATTAATATTTAATGTATTTATTCAAAAAATTACAATGGAGCCTATAGGGAAAATCAAACAATTCTTAAAACTGTCATAACTTTGGCTGTGTATAAGATAAAGTCGTAATTTTTAGTTCTAGGGTATGGTTTTCGGGGATGGCCAATCTAATGGTGTCATTTAATTTTTCCCCGGACCCTCCCTGGTTGCCATGGCAAAGAAATATGGGACAAAATTAGTTATAACTCGGCTTGTGTAAGAGATATCGGCGAGATTTTTGCATCTAACAAGAGGTTTCGAGGGTGGAGCAAATAAACAATTTTAGTAAGTCTACCATGGTTGACTTTCGTTACCATTTCGTGGATATAAAAGGAATTTTGTTCAGTATTGTCAGCAATGCAGGCCAGCGGTGACGTTTTGCCTGACGTGTTTGGTCTGGTTTGTTCAGTCACGCCATTAGGTAGTAAAGTAACAGTTATAAACGGCTTGGTTACTGTAAGAAATATCTGAAGCGCTATATCTTTCTAACTG
>Ga0209367_1013260_pt1 | contig 10636 bp, 9 predicted proteins | sample WorMetLIZISLAND2_FD_187412 | JGI IMG/M metagenome (GOLD analysis project Ga0209367, IMG submission 187412) | Marine gutless worms symbiont microbial communities from Max Planck institute for Marine Microbiology, Germany - Olavius geniculatus... ...
ACCATTTTTAAAACAGTGTGTCTGTTATTTTTAAGTGCAAATTTCGTATTTTATTGTATTTTATTGTGCAGCATAAAAATTTATAATATTCGATATTAGTTTGGTTTTCGAGCTCAACCGATATTTTGATGTATTTGCCCATCTCTAGGAGTCACCAAGGGCTCACGGGCCTGAAAAAACCGGAAGTTTACTGTTTACACTGAGTATATATCCGTAGACTGGCGTTAGCGCCAATATCGATGATAAAATGTCGGATTATAACGTAGAAATGGTAGAAGCCGGTACAGTTGAAATGGAAGATAACACAGTTGATGGAAAGTCCAAAGAAGCTCACGTTTTAGGCGGAAACAGCAAGTCCCATGACATAGCGGCGAAGACATATGAGCTACCGTGGTTAGCGTCACTTAGCGTTAGCTAACTAGCTGACTCTGGAAAGAGGTTTTCAGTAAATTGTCTTGATATTGCCTGTGATAATGGATGTGGCTGTGTCTCATCTCATGCTGTGGTTTTCGGTTTATGGATTTATTTCTTTGTTGGAAGCTTATGTAGTTTGAATTTTTGCGCCAGACATAGGCCTATTCATTTTGTGTTTATTCGATAAAATAAGAAGTCAAAAAGGGCTGGAATTTTTCTGCAACATTTTTGCAACATTTTGTATGTATGTTCTAACGTAATGCATTAAAGTTGTAAAAGTGGTGTCATAAAGTTGTGGACTTAGCCTGAGTCCATTACGATAATGCGTTACAATGCTATGTGTTTACCAATTTTTTTACTGGACTAGAATGATTTTCTCAGATTGTCTTTGGCACTGTGTTTGTGTTCAGGGTTGAGAAATATCGTCCGACTGTGCTGAGTGAAGTCGTTGGCAACGAGGAGACAATTGGTCGTCTTGAGGTTTTTGCAAAAGATGGCAACGTGCCAAATCTTATCATTGCAGTGAGTCATTAAATGTGGATACACCATAGTTTTTGGAAGAAGCTGCTGCTGCAGATAATTATGGTTGAACTGAAATTTTGTTGCTTATTTTGTGCATAGAATTGCTATTGATGATGATCACCAGAAGCATGCAGTTCATTGAATGTTATATGTATACTTGATTACTGATAGCAGTCTTGTGATGCAGTTCCGTAGAGTTTGTTTATATTGGACAGTCATGTGTCATTCTTTGTCTTAGGAGAAACATTTTTATAGTTCTGTTACTTCTGCTGTTGTTTAAATATATTTTTAATGTTTGTAGGGTCCTCCAGGTACTGGAAAAACCACAAGCATATTGTGTCTAGCGAGAGCTCTTCTGGGTCCTGCATACCGCGATGCAGTGTTGGAACTGAATGCTTCAAATGACAGGCTAGTGCATTTCATTACATGCATAAGGCTGCTTGGTTTGTGGTGCACACCCAGTGCATTGGCTCACTAGCAGGGCATGGGATTTGTACCAAAAGATCGTAAGCTTAGTGCTATATCTGAAGCATTTTTGAGTCAACCGTTAATCCATTATTTGCTAACTTTCTGAGGCCAATTAAATAGCTGCTTGCATAGTGTCGGATATCATACTGTCTAGTCTGCTCTATGGGTGATTGGGATGGTGATTGCAAAATGCTGCTGGATCAGTCATAACCGAGGAGCAGTGTCAGACTCCAGTCACTGTCAGCCTTTGTCAGTGTGAATTTAACAAAGGCATATGGACATATTGAGTGTTGATGCTGTGCTTGTAGGGGTATCGATGTCGTGCGAAACAAGATCAAAATGTTTGCTCAGCAGAAGTTAACACTGCCGAAATCACGCCATAAAATTATCATTCTCGATGAAGCGGACAGGTGAATTGCGCTTCAGAATGGAGTACTATAATTTAATACTTACTAGCTTGCTTTTAGAAATTGTGACTTTTACTGGCACTTTTAGCTACTTACGTAAAATCTGTCTTAAAACACAGCAGTCATTCTGTTGCTTTGATATTATTACATTCACGTATCAGTTATATATTTGGGGTCCCGGTCTAAGCAGGAGTTGGTTTAGAAAGAATTGCCAAAAAAGGAATCAAAATTATCAAATGCGTCATAGTTTTGAAATGTAGGGTGGGGCAAAAAAGTAGCCCCATACAATTTTTTCGCTGTTTTCTCAGCAACCATTTGGAATTTTAATTTGAAATTTTACAGATTTATTTACTAAAACCTTTTATTTACTGAAACCTTCTGCATCTAACTGCCAAGTAAAATATGATTCTGTTAAAAAAAGACGAAGTTACACACTTTTTGACATGACCACCTACCGATTTTTCAGCATTTGAAAATGTTCCAGCTACAACACCGATTTGATAACATCGTTGAAACAACGCAGATAAGTAATGATCAGATGCCAGAAGTCCATTGTCACTGTGAATGTTTAAAGTGTCCACTGCCAGCTCTAAGCTACAACACTAGCCTCCAGGGGCCTTTGAAAAATCTTTCACAGCCTTGTCGATCGGTCCCTGTGGCAGGTTGCCCCAGATAATCTGAAGTGCTTCCTTGAGTTTGGTGCTTGTTTTCAGCTTTGATTTGAGCTTGCGGTATGCTTCCAGCATTGCACCCCACGCATGATAATCCACTGGGTTTATGTTCGGTGAATTTAGAGGCCATTGGTCTTTTGTGATGAAATCTGGACAGTTGGCCCGCAGCCAGTTCTGTGCGCTGCGCAGTGTTGTACGCTGTGTGCTGACACGCCGTCTTGCTGGAAGATGAATCCAGTTGGCAGCCGGCGATTGCTTTAAAAGAACGATAATTTAATGATAATTTCTAAACAAAATAGATTACTGTTTATTAAAACATTACTGTTACATCATCGACAGTAACGTGGTAACCAGTTTTTGAAAATTAAATAGGTTTTTTGGCTTAAACATTTTTATTGCTGAAAAATCGGTAGGTGGTCATGTTAAAAAGTCTATAACTTCGTCTTTTTTCAACAGACTCACATTTATTGGATGTAGGACATTTCAATAAATAATCCTGTAAAATTTCAGATTAAAATTTTAGATGGTTGCTGAGAAAACAGCAAAAAACTTTAGGGGGTTAATTTTTGTGTCCACCCTGTAGAATTTTTGGAGAAAACAGTGACTGCCATGAAGTGTCTAGGAAATGAAATGTTCTGAAAGTTTAATATCACTTCGTTAATTTTTTCTTTATATTTTACTCACAGTATTCCTTTAACATTGTGACTGACTATGTTTGACATTATTTATTTATTTAGCTGTTTGTTAAATGCAGCATGACTGATGGTGCTCAGCAAGCTTTGAGACGTACCATGGAAATCTATTCAAAAACAACGCGATTTGCCTTGGCTTGTAATGCTTCCGACAAAATTATTGGTAAGTAATCGTCGGTGTGCATGTCTGCTGTAATGACAGAACTGGTCTTTGTTATTGATCATTTAACTGCCTGAAGAATGAAGATGAAATGATGTCATCACAGTTGACATGAATTAGTTGCATTACAATGGTAATTATACAGTTATGCATCCATGGCAGACTGGTGTATTGTCGTCTTACTAGGGTTTTATCACTTAGTTTCTATGCTGCAGTTGACATATGCATACATAGGCATACAGTTTAAAAGTTGTTTACTTAGTGTTTGACTCTGCTTTAGTGTTCTTTTCATCTCTTTATTTATTACTCACATTCTTTTTTCCTTTCAAGGAGTTCTGGTTGGAACTGGGCACAAAAGTTTATTGTTTATTTGCCTTTCATGCCATGACAGACTAGCAGAGTCTTGTCAAAGTCTGGCCAGTGGTTGATTTGTGTTAGAACCTATCCAGTCTCGCTGTGCCGTTCTGCGCTACTCAAAACTCAGTGACAGTCAGCTGCTGACACGACTGACGGAAGTGTGCACAAGTGAAGCCGTTAGTTATACAGATGACGGTCTGGAGGCCGTCATATTCACTGCTCAGGGAGACATGCGGCAGGTACGTTCACATCGTGTTTGGCATGTGATGGAACATTGTGTCTTGTGATGTTAAATTAATACAACTTGCTAAATTCCATGCTATTGGCGGCATTCATCGGTCAGTTTTTCATCAGTTGTAACTCGAGTATGAAAGTAATTCCTTACCTTTGCATTCGCGTTGAAGTGCTCAAGCTAATGTTTTGAAATATTGTTAAATGAACTGATATTGCTTAGTTGTCTAGTTGTTATTGTGTAAATGGGTTTTTGTGTTCATTTTGCCAACTTTTGTGTTTATTTTGCACATTGCACTGTATTTTTATTTTTTGTGTAGACAGCTGGTTGTGGTTAATTTTTATTGTTTTATTGTTAATATTGTGTTTGTTTGGCAGATTACTTTTTTCTTCTGCATAGCCGTATTAAACTATAATGTGTGGCTGTTGTTGTAGGCTTTGAACAACTTGCAGTCTACTTTTCAAGGTTTTGGTCACGTGAACAGTGAAAATGTGTTCAAGGTAAGCTGGACATTGAAAAAAATACCCATTTGCATGTCAAACAGCCTTGTAAGATATATAGCCCTATTGTTTATCAGTATTCAAAATCTGTTATTTTTTCCGTATATTTTTCTTTGGTTAACGTATTTTTATGAAAACTCTTGGCTTTGATATGCAGTTTGTTCTTTTGTCAAAATAGTTTATTAGTCTTGAAAACTGGGTGCATAATTAATGTGCCAGTTCAAAGTGTATATTTTATAGTTTAATTGCAGTGTCGGAATTTCCGTGTATTGTTCATTTTTCCTAGACTTTGACTACGTTGCTGTTGACAGTATTGTTGATGTTAGTTCTTTTACTATGCTAACTGTATGGTTAAACATTGATGACTATCTTGATTCTGCATTTCTTACTTTACAAGTCATCAGTTATGACTAATTCTATGCTGCTGCTTGTATATTTCTGGTACTGGGTTGTACAGTTTTACTGCTGTTAGTCTGGATGTCATTTTTTGTTGTGTTGAATGAATAGATGAATGGAGAAGATGTGAATTGCATGTAGTACTTCTAATTTTACGGAAGCTGATTTGTTATTAAATACTCCCTACAGTTGTTGCAATGTAAGACTTGTGGTATCAGTTTTCCGCATATTCGTTTTTCCTGGCATCACATGACCTCTAGCCGCTGGTGGCCAATACCATATAGAAGACTGGTTAGTGGTGACGTGATTGTTGGCCAATTGATTTGCTGCATAGTCAGCTGTTGACTGTGCCATTCTCCTATTGGTCATTAGCGGTGAATATTTACCAATTCCAGTGAATATTTAGTGTAAGTTTTATGGATTCAGGTCTGCGACGAACCACATCCGTTGCTCATCAAAGACATGCTGCAGTCGTGTGTCAGCGCTGATCTTGACGCTGCGTACCGCATCATGTCTCACTTGTGGAGTCTTGGCTATGCTCCGGAAGACATCATTGGAATAGTCTTCCGTGTCTGCAAAACACATCCGATGGCGGAATACCTCAAGCTGGAGTTCATCAAGGTACAGTGGTAATAGTAACAGCCACGACAATGTTCATGGTGCTGTCATTCTGGCAGTTAACTGCCACTACCCGGTTCATTTGGCCAGAGCAGTACGACCGCCAGGTGGCTGCCAACCTTTGGACCTGACTGATCGATCTTAACCTCAGATCCGCCTGTAGGCAGCTACTAGTACTACACAAACCGTCGCCATTTATTACTACTCAGCCCGAAAGCTAATACTCATTTCACCATCCCATGGAGGGTAGAAGACTGAGTCGACCTAGCTGGCAGGCTTTGTACCGAGATGGTTTACCTGCCCGTAGACAGTCATTCATCATGGTGCTAACCGGGCCCACCGTAGAGTAACTTCATTGATTAGACGAAGCACATTGCCACTAATAGACATGGATTGGCTTGTCGTTGTGTATTTCCAGCTTCCTTATGGAACAGGAGCAAGAGACTGATAAGAAACACAGAACATGTAGAGAGATATGAAAACACTGAGAGAATTTAGCAAAAAATATGATCTACTTCGAGTTTCTGACATCCCTTTGCAGACAGCATTCTTGCATTGTTGAGAATATTTTGCTACCATTGCTAACATTAGCTTTTTTTGCTAAACAGACCAGATCATTAATAGTTTGCCTGCCAAGTTGAGTGAATTGCAGTAAGGACGTGATGATGGAAGTTTTTTAGTGCTATTTTTGCTATCTAGTAGCTAATGTCCGATATTTCCAAAATATATTTAGGCCTAGTAATTGTTATGCATGACTGCTGTCCACCAGCACCCGACCCTTTTCTGACATACTGCAACTATATAATCTAGATAATCAAATTTTTTGGGTCAAGGTCATGGTGGGGTCAAATATGCCCCAAAATGCACTTTTGGCCTCGTAGTTGCCACACGTTGGCGGAGGCATAATAGTTAACGGAGTCGTAACCACCGTCCAGTTTGTTGTTAGAACGAAAAGTGCCCATCTCATTGATCTATTATGCTGTGTGTTTGATGTCAGGAGATTGGTTACACACACATGCGGATCGCCGAGGGTGTTGACTCGTTGCTGCAGATGTCCGGCCTCTTGGCTCGGCTTTGTCGAAAAACTCTTGCATCTTCAAATACTACTACATCTTAATGATCAACTGGACACAGACTGCACTGTAGTCTTACTTATAAGTTACCGCTACGTGCAGTGTTTGACTATTGCTACAGTTTTAGGCACCAAACACTGCATTTAGCAGCAGCAACTATATGCATATCCATGTCATATCACCACATTTGCGATTCTTTAATAATTTACGTTGAATTTGATTGAAATGGGGCAGCATGTCTGTATAAATGATGGTTGTGCTGGCTGTACATTGCAGTTAGTGAAATGTTATTTTTGCTAATCATGGATGTAGACAAATGCACAACACAAGTTATTCTGTCACTGCTTAGTACTCCAGCCCACCAAACGCCTACCCATGTTTCCGGGCATGCTGCCAGCATAACTGTAGCTGATATTTTACACTGATGGTTGCTGTTCGGTTTATCATTAACCCTTCATGGCCCTTCATGCTTTGATGTTGGTCAGGTGAACAGGACCAGAATTTACCAGTCCAGTCTTTTTCTGAGAGTTCTCATTTTTAACTTTTTGTGGCATAAACTGTAATAACATTTGAAAATCGGCTTGCTTCTTAGTATAATTATCAGTTAACAAACTGGTAGCTTGTGCCTGCTGTTTTTGGCAGTGCCAGGGTGAAAAGTGATGGCTAATAAGTTCCTCTAGGTTGTGTGTGGATTGTGAAAGCCAAATAATAAGTATTTGTATCGCCTGCCATGCATTGGTTAGTTTTGAGCAGGTTTGAGGTTCTGAAGACTTGATTCTTGGTTTCAAGGCAGCTCACTGATCTATTTCCAAAGTGTTGATCTTAAAGCTTAGGTCCAGTTTTTCCATCGCCAATCAAATCAGATTTGATCTCCGATTTACTGATCTCCGATTAACTTGATGTTCAGAATTGATCGTCTACCAACTGTGTTTTGTTTTCCGTGCATTTTCGATCTCCAATTACGTGATTGGCGATTAGCTGATCCGCCGTCAACTGAGCCTACTTTATGCCAATCTGATTGGCTGACAGTGACCTCAATTTGCGGTGTTGCGCTAAATTACCCAGGCAGTGGATGCTGTAGCTAGTAAACGTCATCATAGCAACGATATCATCCTTATTGTCTGCTGTCAAAAATACGTTATATCGCAAATCAATACGGGAGCGTCTATCCATTTTATTTCTTCACAAAACACTATGCACAGTATAAATTAATCGGTATTGATTGATTGCCGTGCCTGAAACTTCATTTTAATGCGTGAATTGCCGGCGAAGTGAAATGATGTTTCTGGTGCGAATAAGCAACGAACTGCAGATCGCCACGTTTAATCGTCAATCATCTGACTTGATCGGCCAATATTCGGCCATCAACTTGATGGGAGATTTGACGGACAATTAGTTGCTAATTGGTGATGGAAAAACGGTTATTGAGATGATCTCCGATCAAGTCCGAAACTTGATCAGAGATCAGTTTGATCGGCCATCAAATGTGCGTGGAAAAACGGGACCTTAGTCTCTGTCTTGAATGTGGTCAGTGGCATAGTCAAAAATGTGAATTTGAGGGCCTTCTCTCCCTTTTCCCTCTTTTTTTCTTTCCTCCCATCCCTTCGCTTTTCTCCTTTTTTCATTCACCCCTTTACATCCATTTTTTTCTCTCCCTTATCTCTTCCCTCTCTCACTTTTGAAGTAGGACCCCCAAAATCTACCTAAGGGTCTGGGGGAGTGCCGTGAGCTCCCCCAGTGGGGTCTCAGGTGGAGCACCAGCTGAAGTCTAATTTGGTGCATTATATTTTTAAAATATGAGATTTGGTGGCAACAATTTTGATAAACTAACCAAATTTAGTGAAGTTTAAATGTGTGCTTATGTCTTGCCTGGGATTGGGGGGGCTGGGCCCCTAGCCTCCCCCATGTTTACGCCACAACTTGTGGTTTTGAGAATTTTCCATTCTGACCATTTTCCATTCAGAGGTCAAGTGACGTGAGATTAGTATGTGCAAGAGGGTCATTGGCCCTGCCCATGGTTAGAATATAGGACCCCATCCTAGAAAAGCTGTGTGGGGAAATTTGTTACACTTCATCTGGACATGGTGTGTAATTGTGTTATGCATTAGTGTGCACATCAGTAATGGAAAAAAACTTTTCATTTTTAGGTTATGTACAATTTTTTAGGACGTATAAAGTAGGTGTAAATTTTCAAATTCAGTGTCAATATGATTATATGAAACAGAAAAGATGCCAGTATTATTTAATTTATTTGCATCACATAACGCATTATATGACAATATTGAATATTACAATTGCTTACTTTCTTACTTATTACAATTGAACAATACAGAGCAACTTGGAAAAAAGTTTTGGGCCGGGGGCCCGGGATGATATTACAGTATTAAAAAATTTTCGTCGTATTGTGTAGCTTTTTTGTTTACTAATTTTTTGCTCAAATCTGCGAGGCATACCCAAAGGCGAATTATCACATTTCCTGCTCATACTAGCCTAGTTATAAGCTGCATTAATAGATTCAGTATCTGAAATCTGAGCCGTGTATCACAAAACTATGCTCATACTATTATCTCTGAGTCCGATTCGGAGGCGCCGCCTACTGTACCGCTCGAGTTCACGTTCGTTTTACATACGTTACGTGATCTTTTATTTGTTTACAAATGTTGGTTGTCATGGTGATTTTTGTTTCTGTTGTTTTTATTTGCAACTTTGTTGCGGTAGAAGATTATTGCAGTTACTAATAGTTTTAAGACAATTATTTGTGCCACTGTTAGTATAACAGTCATATATCAGTGTCAGTCGTTCGGTTGGCAAACTCTGTTGTCAGGAAAGTGCACTGAAAGGACGTGCAGCAATGCCTCATGGTAAGTGAAAGCATGGGGGTCGTTGAATCCGCTGAGCTGAGCTGATCGGCTGATCTGTTTTTTTTCAGGCCCTATTTTTAAGTGAATCTGTATGTTTTACTACCACATTTCCAGATAGAAACTGTACAAATAATTTTGCCATTTCATTAAATTAGTCAACAAATGAATGAGTGATACGTTTAGCCCAGATTAATCGAAAGATCCGTTTTACCAGATCAGTCAGTGTGGTAAATGTGACTGATGAGAGTGGATAAGTTAGATCAGCCAAAAAAGGCCTGCAATGGATCAGTGCTTATCAGCTGTAAATGTGTGTGTAATTATATATCAAATTAATTAACATAATTATCAGCCATTTGTAGGTTAACGCTTAAATCAGCTGATCAGCTCAGCTCGGTTGATTCAATCGACCCAAGCATGGGGAATGTATTAATATACTACAACGAATAACTGGTACATGTATTAGTATGGCTAAGAAGAGGAGTGGGTAATGTTCGTGGTCTAAATTCTTAGCAGACTATATCATATACTATAGACAATTGTAAGATTGCACATGTGGCAAGTTTTCATCATGTCAGATGTAAGCAGTCTGTAGTTTTCAGGTTATAGTAAGGGGTTAGAACTATGTCTAACCCCTGACCTTAACCCTGTTCCTAACAGGCTCTGTCTGTGGTGTATGTGGTCTGCTAGGAATTTAGCTCACTGAACTGCAACATCACCGAGCAGTGATTAAATGTCTAGCACACCATAAAGAATAAAGATGTTGAGTATTGATCATGCAAAACTCACTGTCATCTTTTGCAAGGCAATGTACTAGAGCAGAGCAATTGATTGAGGTGTGATAGGATCATTATTTGTCCTTTTGCAGATTTATTAGTCCGCCCGAAAACGATTCGGCCAATCGGTGTGAAATTTTGCACGATGCTCGGTCCTGCATTCAGTTTTATAATCCCGGTCCAAAATTTTGGGGGAGCCTCCCCAAAACATTTTTAGGGGCCAAAAACATGCAAAATTTGGCCCGATTTTGGTCGACTTTGAAGTTTGGCGGCGAATATCTCCGGAACGGATGAAAATATTCAAAATCGGTGAGTTACTCGTTCGACAGCGATTCCTCCTGCGTTAGGCGAAACAAGTCCGGTGAAGATCGGTCCAGTAACCTTGGAGATCTAGATGTGAGTTTGTACCCACCGAAAGCGCATTTTTCGGAAGAACATATTTCGGCCCCTAGGGGGTGCTGCGCCCCCAAATTTTTACACGCGCTAGAGAAT
>Ga0209367_1013261_pt1 | contig 10636 bp, 7 predicted proteins | sample WorMetLIZISLAND2_FD_187412 | JGI IMG/M metagenome (GOLD analysis project Ga0209367, IMG submission 187412) | Marine gutless worms symbiont microbial communities from Max Planck institute for Marine Microbiology, Germany - Olavius geniculatus... ...
GACATTGGCTAATGTTATCGTTAGAGGTAGAAATGGGTCAAATGTTGTGACTCGGTAACCAGATCTAAATCACTGATTCAGTGACGGCGAAACACAAAAATACCATCTACGACCCTGGTTCTTGGCATAGTTGTAATAAACGCAAGTTTTTAAAATTTTTATCAAACATAAAATGCATCTTAGGTTAGGCCTAGTTCTTATTATTTCGCAAACTTAATTCATTTTCAACAAACGCTGAACGTTCAGAAACGACAGTTTTCTTTACACTTTTTTGATAGACCTATAACAGTGCACTTTTTGACGTTTCCCCGTTAGCGTCTGCGAGACGTGACACATTAACCCGATATATCCTCAATTTAGGCGACAGCTTACCGTGACAGTTAATAAATGAAAACAGTTAAACCTCACATTTTACCGCGGTATTACCGTCAAAATAGTCCCCATTACCGCGGTTTCCCCGCAGTTACCGCCGTCCCAACTACCGTGACCTGACCCAACCCGACCCCGTCTAGATTACTAACCCTGTGACTCATGAGAAACCCAGTGTGCCCCTGGCTAGCTGGGTGAAACGAGTGGACTGCTGTGGGTGATAGTTGGGGTACCGGCGGTGGCGTGTCCAGACATGAGTACAGCAACGGTTGCCAGGTCAAACACGAAAGCCTGCGCCTTCATGCAGGCGGGCGTCGGCGGCGGCTGCATCCGAGACGCCTTCGACGCTGACGGGCCGCAAGGTAGCACCAGATCCTTCGCTAGCGGGCCGCAAGGAAGCAGCAGATCCGACAGGGCCTTGCGCTTCTTTCTGGTGCACGAGGCGTCATCGCTGCTGCTTTTGCTGGTTTCAACAGACTGTATTTTCTGTCCGCTGCGAGCCTTGGGCGGTCCAGTTGTCACCGCTCCATTGTCGGACGAACTGTTAACCTGTATGTGCACAGATATTGCATACTTCCCTTAGTCCTCATATCAGAGTAGTTGCAGTTTTGACTAGAGGCGGCACAGAGCGACGCAACTGAACTGAACTGAACTGACATGGTTTAGTTTTTGATGAACTGACCAATGAGCAAGAAGTAGTGCATTATAGTAGGCACCGTCTAACGATGTCGGTGGCCTCCAATGCAGTCCATAAACCAGATATGTGGCGTTTGGCGTAAGTTGGCCACAATGCTGTCAATGATGTCAAATGAATATAACTCAACGCACGATACTGATGTTTTGAGAGCCAAAGCTAACTTTATTAATACTATCGAACCAGCTTAACGAAGCAAGCGACATTTTGAACGGTCCAGGGACAGGATAGACAGACGGACAGATGGACAGACAGAAAAACTAACGAATACACGACTAATCAACTAAGGTCCGCACTCACGCCGAACGCCACACTGCTCACGTACGCGTTAACCGTCAACGGTTCGCCCTGCTTCCCCATTGGTCAGTTCGTCAGAAACTAAACCGTGTCAGTCAAGTTCAGTTCAGTTATGACGCTTTGTACGCGTCTTAAGTCTTTCGCTGAGGCAACGGTGCAGATTTAGTGATCCTAGCTTGCGTCGTTTTGATACAGTACAGCAGCGTGACAGACGGACAGACTGACAGACAGACGGACGTTTCTGCCACACCCAACACAGTGCGTCTGCATAGCCAACTACGCTGACACACTGCAAAAATCTTTATTCACCATAGCAGCTGGTAGATCAGCGTTAACACCGTTCAAACAAAATGAAATATACAATAATAAAAAGAACTTCAAATTAAATGTTGCATAGGATAACTGTCATGATCGTGGCTAAACGTGACTACACATTTGTACAGTTACAACAGTCTGAAGCAAGCTAAAACAACAATATCCACAAATTTTATCTTTACACAGCTTATAGCTGCCTCGAAAAAATTAACTTCAGTTTTTACAAAGTTCTCACAGATTAATTTCCATTTTTATGCAGTTATAGTTCAATTTTACTGAAATTTTCGCTTCAGTTTGTTCTACTTGCCATAATTTTCCTTTTGCTTAGTTTCCGCTTTCCTATATACCAAAAATTCCAGTTCACGTCCTCGCAGGACAAAAACGGATAATTTTCGTTTTCCTTCCAGTTTTGGTTAGTACTTCAATATCGCTGGGCTCACCTGTAGGCAGACGGCTGCAGGCCCAGCGTCCAATGTGCGAGAGAGACGAATTGAATCACAGCGAGCAGCAATGGACGAGACCAGGTCAGCAGACGGACGACCAAGACCGACTTCACACAAATACGATCAAAATCACCTTATATAGCAGCGCATCACAATGAAAAACCAGAACTGAATAATGCATCAAAAAATCTTTTAAAAATGCTAAAACAACCATAATCGTATACACCAATAGTTAACAAGAACAAAACCAATTCCAAATATCGCCCAGTGATCAGTTCAGTTCAGTTATATTGCTCTGTACACGCTTTTAGACGCAACTGAATTTACAGAACTTAACCGCACTGACATATTTCAGTTCAGCTCACGCAGTTCAGTTTATAGTAGCTATGGCTCTACCTGCAGCGGTTTGGCCGCAATTTTAACACATTCAACGCCAGGGCTAAAATACGCCTGGGCCAGATGTATAGTAGGCTAGTAGTAGTATTAGTAGTAGTGGCAGCAGTCGCTGTAGTCGTAGTAGTTGGTGGTTGGTGCCGTCTGGCGTGGCGTGGAGGTAAAGCGTTGGGTCCGATCAACCAAGTTGTTGTACACCGGGCCCGGTTAGTAGCTGGATGGGTGACCGTCTGTCTCGGTATGTAAACAGCAACCTACGTCGACACGTCGACACAGCCTTCTGCCTTCCGCGAAACGGTAAAATGAGTATCAGCTGTCAAGCCGAAAAATAATAACACATGGTGAAGTCGCCGGCTGTCTGGTGCTCTGCTTCACATGAACCGGGTGAACTTTTTCTATGACAATTCCATGACGACAGCAACGCAAGCATTGGTATGGCATTAGTAATTAGCAGCATTATTCTTATAATATTTATCATTAGTAGTTGTATTAGTAGTAGTAGTACTAGTAGTAGTAGTAGCGGTAGCAGCAACAGCAACTTGTGTAAATCTCGACTTCCAAGGTATAAGCCACACAATATTTTCACCATTCGCACAGTGGCTGCACTAAGCATAGGTATAATGTATAGGCCAGCATAAGTATTCATAGAGTGCCTGCAGTGCATTGAAAACGCTATACATATAGGACGTGTTAACACGTCCCTGGCGTTGAATGTGTTGAATGCAAAGTTATCATTTCCGTTGCTCTGTATACGCCTTCAACACGTTTCTCTATAGCTTACCGTTAAAGCACTGGTCGCCTGTGACTGCATTGAGACTGGTCTCAAACTCGGCAAGCTGTCGCATAAAGTTGAGGTTGGGAGAGATGAGCGGACGGCGCAGTTTGAGGTAGTCGTGTGCCTGGTCCAGACTCAGCCGCCCGGCGTACATCAGATAGGCGATACAGACCGTGGCCGAGCGACTGATGCCGGCCCGGCAGTGTATCAGCACCTTGCCTCCCGACTCACGTATACTCTCTGCACACCAGCATCACCCACAACGTCACACGGAAGTACTCGACACATCCAGTTCAATGGATAAAGGAAACTCATAACGGAGCGTCACCTGCCATATGAGATCACAGTGTTACCTGCCACCCGACACAGGTGAACGCGCCCCGCCATAACCCCAGCCGGACAGGCCGGTACTCGATTTACCTACCCCAGAAGGATGGAAGACTGAGTTGACCTTGGTGTTGGTGATAATACCGAGATGGTCCGCAGACAGTCACTCATTCAAGTACTAACCACTTGATAACGACCCGAAAGAGAGTCGAACCAACGACCTTGCTATCGCAGGTCCAATGTCCTAGCCGATATGTGCAACAGATGTGTTTTCAGACGGGACCGGAAGAGAGCCATGGGAAAAAGGCAGCTTACGGAGCTGTGGTATGAGAAAGAAGACACACTGTTCTAGACACGAGCAGCGGCGACCGGAGAAGCTCGGTTACCGACGGACAGCGACGGTAGACAGTCGGATGCGGCCGACGAATAAGTAAGTAAGCCTAAGTAATTTCTATGGCACGTTAACCGTAAAATAGCCTCGAGCGGAGGCGCTCGATGTGCTAGTAAAAGGCGAAGAGAATGAAGACAGATGCGTGAGCAGGTGTCTCGAACCAGAGACAGTGTATGCTGCTTTTAAAAAGAGCAAAAGGTAAAGGTGGTGTATAGTTCTTCGTAGGGGAACCCATCACCGAACTACGGAGCGTCAGCTGCCATACGGTATGACACAGTGTTACCTGCCACCCGACACGGGTAGCCTAATCGTCTAAACCAAACCATTCACTCGATTTTCCTACGCTGGAGCTGGAGGGATGGAAGGCTGAGTTGACCTTAGGTTAAAAACGTTTTAATCAAACGAAATTTAGGGGCTTTCAACCCGAAAAGCCAAGTCCCTGTCAGTCGCCGCCTACGAATTTGAGAAAGAAGTCCAACGTACAGTGTAGGCCTATACGGCGCCGGTAGAAACAACACAATCAGCAGCAGCAGCAGCAGCAGGGGAACTCATAAACAACATTCCGATTAACGATTACACCAACGCCCAACCGACAACGATAACGACCTAGGTAGGTAGTAAAACAGCTTCTCCAACCGCCCCCACTACGACGCCAAGCCAATAAGCCACCAGCACGTTTCCTTCAATTACCCCGCACACACCCCACCCATTCTCTCCACACGGCCTTCGAACCACGCGTTCGCAGAAGCTTTGCTTGCACGCATAAATAAACGATGTCGCGTGCTCGCGGATATTGCGGTCATCGTACAACCCCCGCCGCCGCCACGCCCACTCGCCCATTCACAAATCGCGATCAATGAGCCGCTGATGCCGATGCCGATCGCAAACATTTATGAATGGGCTTCAGCGTAATCCGGTCGAGTGGGAAACACGATAGTAAAATGCGTACTATACGTACGTACGTCTTGCGGGTCAGCATAAACAATGCTAAATAGGTGACCAAGGCAAATTAGGCAATTCTATTCTGTCTGAAATTTACTGGACTCATATTAAGACTAACTCTAGATCTGCTAAACTTATCAATCCCAAGACAGCGGATTTTATTGAGTTGGGTTTTACAACCATTAAATACAGTTTTTAAAAGCCCAACTTGATGAGTTTTGCGGTTGTCACGAGATTTTAAATTATTACAATGAGCGCTGCTAGTATATACTATCCACGTTAAAAAGCAAATATCCAGAAGATATGAAAATCCATACGTTTCAAGTTCTAAGTTCTTTTTTCTACTGCTTCTGTTGTTAACATAGCCCCTCGTGGAGGAGAAGAAAAAACACCGCTGTAGCCAGCTACCAGCGCAATGAAAAAAGGAGCTAAAAAAGACGTATGACCTTGACCATTCCGCCAATTTAGCGGAAACTAATTTACGCAGCCGAGTTCTTCAATTGACCGCATAATCCGACAACTTAACGAAGATGTCGGATTCCGCAATACTCAGTTCTTCCGCTTGTCTGTCAAACTCGAAAATAATAACGTGCAATTTGTTTCTTAACGACTTACATCGAGTTGCAGTTCAAAGCTAAAAAATCCGACATTTCAATAAAATTGAAGTTTTTGATACTTTTTAAAATTCCGCGTCTTATCGACAGTCGCCAGATGGCGTAAGAGACCTCGCGCACAGTTAGACAGTTAGCCTCAACGCTTTCAAGTTTCAACGCTTCCAGAAAAACAATGCTGCCGTTGCAAAGCCTGCAAGGACAAAAATTGTGTTATGCTTTACATAACACTTCTACAGTTATGAAGCTGTTTTCAAGAACGCCGTTGTAATTATAGTCTAATGTGATCAGGACCGGATCTACAGGGGGGCCCGATGCCATGCGACGAAGTCAAAGAGGGGCTCCGGGCCTTCCGCCAAATACAGCCCTGTCAGCTTTTGTACAGCATCCTAAAAGCATCCGTTTGACTTTCCACAACTTATTTTCTATAGTGACATAGGCCTACAATTTTGAAACATACTGTTACCGTAATAAAATAAAATATTTCACCATTAGTGGAACACGAAACTAAAACTAGATTCGGTTTGGATTGGATTTTTGTTGGGTCTGTTTAGGCGAGTTTACCCCCAATAAAAACGACTGGTGATATGTGAACTTTGAATGACGCTGATATTATACGAACCGATGAACTGGATGGCCTGCGGGAAGCAGTAGCCGATGTCGGAGGAACAGTTGTCGGCGACGGAGATGTTGACGTGACGCAAGCGTTTCCGCTCCATACCGGATGTTCTGTTTGTGACGTCACTGTGCGTCGAGTCGGCCATGTTTAGCAGAGCGGAAATGCCGCAGGCGCTCAGCCGGTCTTCACACGACGCGTGGTATGCGTTACCGATGTACAACCACGGCAGTACTTCCACAGGATCACCCTGAATAACACGTTCAGCGTGCTGTGTATAGCCTAGTAATAGGGGCTAAAGGTATTAAGAAGATCCTCGCACATCCTTCGATGCTGTATTAAGACCATTCGTGCACTCTTCACATCTAATGCTGCCTTGTGCAAAATAGACAAAAAAACCCAGAAAATATAATTGTGCGTATATATGAATTTGCTCTCGTCACATATAGGCCTAAGTTCTAACGCTGTCTGTGCTGGCCTAATTAGATTACTTTGGACTTCTAGTCGTCTGTTGGCTACAAGAATTAACCCACAAAGTAGCGATCGTGGCATTCGCTCTACTGTCCTACCTGTGCCCAGTGCACGAATCGTCCCATAATCGTAATAACATTAGGCTTTACGGCTAGACCGTGTGCGTGACATTTGGGCGCCGCCGTTTGAGTGCCGGACGCTCGGGCGCCACACGTATGCTTTGTCACTGTCACGTCTTTGAAATTAATTCGCCTATCGTAGGCGTTGAAAAAGTAATCAGAACATCCGGTATGGAGCGGAAACGCTTGCGTCACGTCAGCATCTCCGTCGCCGACAACTGTTCCTCCGACATCGGCTACTGCTTCCCGCAGGCCATCCAGTTCATCGGTTCGTAATATAAGTTGGCAAACAGTCATCCAACAAATGACCTATTAAGAATGTGACAATAGCAGATGTTGCCCGAATAATGCTGAAATAAACTTCACTGACTCAGACTGCAAGACTGACAGAAGTTAAAAACTTCAAAAACAGGTTACATAAACGTAACACTAAAGTCGGCATAATCATGAGAATGCTGAGAAAGAACCTGGTCGGACGAAGGATGACATCGATATGTGTCGGTGTATAACTGCTCGTCTCTGAGACCTGTCTGAGTCCAGAGATCTGAACGCACCAGGTGAGGACAGATGCACGAAAACGACCTGAAGCCCCCTGCAATCGATCAACCAATCAATCTATCAATTAATCTATTGAACATTTTACACTGGCAAGACTACTGTCACAATCATTGCGTATATACTATAGTGTTCCGGAAACAATGTCATGTCATGTTGCCGTGCCGTCGTCGATGACGTTGGCGACCTTGCGCTGCCAGAGCAGTCAGTCCTCTGAAGCCCCGATGAGCTCTGCTGGGCTCACTTTGTCCTTCCATGATTCACCTAAGCTGTCCAGATACTTCAGTCTCTGACGCCCCTTTGGCTCTGCTCCCCTGCAACTATCATTTCCGTGAACACCAAATGTTCCAGACCATGTTTTCTCAACACATGCCCCAGGAAAGCAAGCTGCCGTTGACGAATTCTTTTCATTAGTATACGATGTACCCCTGTCAATAACAACAACCTACAACTCAGAACTCCATACATTTTGTAATTGAATCTGAACAACTACTTAATTAAGTGACTATGATTGCATCACAGAACTATACTATTTCCCTACATTTTCCTCCGGAAGTCATAAGATTCTAAATATGACTTCCATACAGATTTGCTGGACACTTCGAGTTCCTTCGCCTATCCAGTCCCCTTCCGTTTCCCATTCTTTTCTTCTATTCCAGATGTCTAAAAACAAAAATATCTCTGTTAAAAGTGTTCCAAGCCCTAGACTTTAAGAACAAAAAAACTTCTTCAGTTTTTAGACAACATCAGATATTTAACGCAGTTCCGTCAAAATTGAAAAATTCTGCATCTTCGCTCATCACCAGAAACCACAGATGCACGGGATCGAACCCAAAGTCTGAATCAGTAGCCCAAGCTTATATTATAAACATGTATATTAAACTTATACAAACATCAGAACAGTGAATAGAATGTCAGCTGATCGACTAAAGCATTATAATAAGCTCAGTTCAGAACTAGTAGGCCTATAGTCCGTCAGTCAAATGTTTGCATGAAAAATTGAAATGAATCACAAACCGCGAAGGAAATGAAGGTCGCAACTGGTGGAGTCTGCCAGACTTTGGAGCACCGAAATCAGATGCGTTCCAGACGACGACGACATCCGACAGCCACTACGATCAACGTCCGCCGACAACGGCCAGTGTACGAACTCCGTGTCCTCGTCGTAGACGACGATGCGTCGACATCGACCTTGGATCACAGCCTGTCGTACTTCGTCGCATCCGACAACGTTCTCCAGCGGGATGGTACGAATGGTACCAGAGCCAGCGGTCTGACGACTCAGTCTTCGACGTTCCAGCAGTGACGGGAAGCAGACGTTATGAGCGCCGACCACGTGCGACGCGCTGTACGCCAGGTACGGTCGACAGTCGACCACAACGGTGGTGGCGGCGGTGGTAAGACCAGGAACGTTCTGTTCCGAAGTCAAAAGCCGGCTTAGTTCCATGGCATCAATCGGCGTCACGCCAGGCCGCCGCCTTGGCGAAGATCTCGAACTTGGTTCCACTGACCCAAGTCCGGACATCACTTCGACGTCGCCTTCTTCCGGAGCCATGAACTTTAAGGAAGCCGGTGGCGGTTCGTCCGAAGTCCTCCGAGCGACGTCTTCTAGACCCTCCTCCTCTCCCAACTCGAAAGCAGTTATAGCGTCGACGGTACTAGCGGCTAGGAATCCGATATTTTCGTACAACTTTAACTGCATGCCTCAACGCCGCAGAAGTTTGCGAGATCGAATATACCAGCACGATACGGTACGCGCGTTTATTGTAGGCTACTTTGGGTCAGTTAGGCGTGAGTGTGTGCAAACGAACAGCGAACCGCCTACCAGTCGTTAAGCATATCATACGCCGTCTTATTCATCGTTTTCATTCAACAACTCAATTCGCTCTCATCAATAGCGTTTACACATGCCACCCATTCATTCACACACGGCACGCACTGCCTCCACCGACATGAATGAAATGCTTCTGAATCTCATTAACAGAACTATGCACGCGTAGTACATCCGACGCCCCGCCCCCGACGAAATAGTGCCATCATGTTATCTCACCGTTCGACCAAATCCTTATTATTTCTGTCCATATTTGAATTTCTGAATTGCCGCCTATGTTGAATTGTATTATTTGCGATTGCGGAAAAATAAAAAGATAACGAAATGACGATGTCGCAGTAATGCAGAACGGAAATTCGCAAGGATACAACAGCGTGAACTATGACTCATAGCCGGCCGGCTAGCGGGCAGCAGCACGCCTACGCCTCAAAGCATAAACATTGGACCGTTGGCCGGGCCATTTCCCCTCCCCGCCAGTATACCCTCTGTTACCTACCCACCCCTCTGTTCATTGATTCCCTGGCGAGACAGCTGATCGTACAATGAGATACAGGCCTATGCTACTGGCGTAAAGGATGGACGTAGAAGCGGTAGAAATGTTTCGTTGAGTTGACGCGTGGGCATTTCCCAGTGATTCGAAGCGGCGGGGGGCCTATTGAATTCAGTGGCCTCAACGCTTTCAAGTTTCCACGCTTCCGTAAAAAACAATGACGCCGTTACAAAGCCTGCAAAGACAGAAAATTCGTTATGCTATACATAACACTTCTAAACTTATGAAGCTATTTTCAAGAACGCCTGTTAGGCTACTACTGTCTAATTTCCCTGACGAGAAGAAAGAAAAAATATTAGCAATTGCTAAGACGAATATAACTGCTAGGCCTATAAATTATCGCGTTTTGACTTCGTCATGGATTGTTAGGCCTATACCTGCCCAGTACTCTGTAAAAAGTATGACAATAAATAAAATGTACAAGTGTGTTATCAATGACATCGAAAGCAAAGCATTTTGTGTGTATCAACTGAAGTGGCGGATCCATACAGGATGAGGCAAAAATGGGAAAGGATTGGGGGCGAACCCAGACCATAGGCAAACACTGAGAAAATCCCTGCATAACGGGGCTCTGTCACTGACACACGGAAGTACGACAGTGGTTTGTCGCAATTAATGCATGACGAGCTCCACTGGCTTGATGTCACCAATTGAGTACGATTTAAGCTCGCAGTGCTCACGTATCGATGTCTCCATGGAACTGCTCCACCGTACTTGATGGACAGTTGTACACTCACAGCAGAAGTCACTGGCCGTCAACATCTGCGTTCTGCCACTCAGCGGAAGTTGGTCATACCGCGCTATCGATTGAACAGTTTCGATCGTCGGCGCTTTTCTGTGGCGGGCCCGTCGACTTGGAATTCGCTGCCAGACAGTCTTCGTGACCCAGAACTGAGTCTCGATACTTTCAAACGTCAGCTGAAGACATAAATTTTTG
>Ga0209367_1013262_pt1 | contig 10636 bp, 10 predicted proteins | sample WorMetLIZISLAND2_FD_187412 | JGI IMG/M metagenome (GOLD analysis project Ga0209367, IMG submission 187412) | Marine gutless worms symbiont microbial communities from Max Planck institute for Marine Microbiology, Germany - Olavius geniculatus... ...
ACCCCCCACTAGGACAGAACCTCCACAACAAAACCCCCTACAACAAAAAACCACTATGACAAACCCCTCCTACAATGAACCTGTCCCACAACAGAAACCCTTACAACAAAAACCTATACGAAAAACACCCAACAACAGAACTGCCATATGCCAAAACACCATCTAGGGCAAAACCTGGCTGGCTCTAGTTCACAGTACTTGTCACGAGCAGCCTGACACAGGTAAGTGCATAAGGTAAGTGCCTGAGACTGCTACATACAAAGACATGGCCATCAACACCCATACAAGACCAACGTTTTCCAAGCCTGCCAAGTCACGTGTATTGAGTGGATCACACCCACAATTTAACAGCATCACCAGCTCACTGGCGCAGTCAATTGTATCATCCAAGTAGTGATCACTAGATAGCGACCCGACCAGGAGTTGAACCTACAACCTGTCTGTCACAAGCCCGACATGATACTGTTATGCCACAAAGCCACCTTTAAACCGTTAATGATGCAAAAAATTCTACAGAGAAACATCATTGTTGACCGTGTGCCGATTAACAATGGGATTAGTAAGGTTTGGATTCACCAAAAAATGTCACAAAAAATCAAAACAACAGACTATCAACAAGCACAAGAACACTGTAATTAATGGTCTTCTTATCATCAGTAAAGTAATGCCAGCAACTATGACTAGTATATTCTTGTACAAGAAGATAAGCGTGTCAACGAGAACTGGCGCTCCGACTGCGCCGACGTCGCCGGTATTGACAGATACTGTTTTGCCACAGCTGCAGTTGACGGGAAGCTACGAGCGTGCGCCAACCACCACTGCCTATAGTGTAGGGCCTAATACGCTGAAGTCCTTGTTTGATTTTGAACTCTGATAGGGATAGGCCTAATGCGGCTTTACCAACAGTAGGAGGCAGTATCAAAGGTCATCGTCTTAATTTGCTGGCATGAGATGGCATGTGATTGGAGTGGGGCGGTCAAATTGCACGAAAGAGCTAAGATGAAAAGCAGCCGGCATTCGTTGATCTCTGCTTACTGTGTTACATCATGTCAACATGGACGGACTCCTGCAAGCAAGCTTGCTCTGAATACATGCCCTCAGGCAGTGTCACGGTGTGCGCCACCTACCGTACAGCACGACGGAGACGGCCGCGTGCGGCGTTAATTAGTAGATGCGTGCGAAGAGAAAGAAACAACATGAAGCCATTGTTTGCAGCAACTATGGTTTATTGTACATTCAAGATATATCGCCGCATAAATTAACAAATAAATCAAATATCAAACAACCCATAACGTAATTCGGAATTTGAACAAACCGAACAAATTCTGAATAATCGAATATTGGATTACATCCTTAATAAAAATACAGTTATCCTACATAAGCAGGCAGTGCCTACAGTTGCATGCAGACCTGAAATTCAAAGAAGCCGGTTCTCAGGGCCTCCTTGAACATCATTCGCTGATAATGGTGCTTCGTCTCCTCAATGCCTTTGTTCATTTCACTACACAGACATAAAGACGGTTAGACATAGAGAGATAGATACACATGTGAACAGACAGACAGACAGACAGACAGAGATACAGACAGACATATGGAGAGAGATCAGTTCACAAAACACCAGTCCATAGTCAAATGCTGCAGTCATTCCATTACTTCTTCAAACCAATTTCATCACTATGGTATAACCAACTTACATTATTTTACGACCCACTTAATCTTCCTATCTCTCACTATAGTGTCTGGAGTTGTGTCCATAATCTCACTTCACTCAAGCGCGGCGACTGATAGCGTCTCGCTAAATTCACCACGATACACTGTATATCACATGTGCATCCAGGGAGAACATGTGGTCAATCACGTCCATGAAATAAGTACATTTCAACATGATTCTACTGTGTATTATGCCCTGTTACACTCGCATGATACACTGTAAATTGTGTTAAAACCTACACCTAGAAACCCAACACATGATTAAACACAAAATCTAGCTTCAGCGCTAATGGAGTGAGTGAGTAGAGCAAAGGAGAGTTTTACGTACGGCTCAACACATTACAGCTCACAGACTAACTGAAATACACCGTGAACCATAAAAACGTGGCATTTTACTTTTGTCCATATCTTCACCAATTATTGACCAATTTTAAAAAATTTTTCACTGGCACACTTTACGAACAATTTGCAATAATGTGATTATTATATATCCCACCACACCATAAATGCATCTTTACACTACTTTGTAAAACATAAATGTAAAGAAACCTAATGATAATAACAAACATTTAAGTACACGAAAGAAACACCTCAGACCAACATTCCAGTGAATGATCTGTATGATACTAGACTGTGTTAGACCCATATAGTCTAGTGTTATACAGATCATACACTGCAATGTTGACCTGAAGTGCTTTATTCATTTTTACCAAAATGTTTGTTATTATCGTTGTATATGCATATTTCATTCATATTTCACAAGGTTGTGTAGAGACGCATTTATGATGTGGTGGGACATACAATACTCACATTATTGCAAATTGTCTGCAGAGTATGTCAGTGAAAAAATTTTGAAAATCGGTCATTAATTTGCGAAGATATGGACAAAAGTACAGTGCCACGTTTTTATAGCCCACCCTGTACAAAGCCAGAAACCTGGTTTAAGCACTTATTACATCACCTGCCCAAGAAATAGATAGATCGGTCATATTCTATCACTCCCAGCAGTACCTACATGGGCGATCTTCAGCCATGTTGCATAGCTATAGCAGAACTGTATTAATTGATAAAAAGATGGCTGCATGATGATGGACAGACATCTCAAAACTTCTGCGAACCAAACAATCATAAATTTATTTAACAGCAACACACTTAATTTTCCCTGTGCAAATATGTGCCATGAGTAAACAATGATGCAGTTTTCTATAAGCGATGATAAGTTATGAACGTGAAGTTGGTTGTTTTCCAGAATAGTTGGTGAGATGGACAACTTTGTCTACAATTGGACTCAGCATTATCTTAATGTAGCAACAGGAAACAATATCAGACCAGACAGTAACTGACCTGACAAAGACACGATCACAGTAAGTGTTCGCAGGACCAGTTCGAAGTTCTGATGCAGTGCGAGCAGTTAACATCTCCTTGACCCATTCGAGGAATGCATAAAGACGCAGGATGCCAGCGTCAGCCATTGCTTCAACGAAGTTTGCATCTTCCACACTGTCACCCGCATCCGCAAGGGAAAGTCGCATACCTACAGCAATGTTACACCACCACACCTGATGTGTGTTGCTACACTACCCTGCGAAATACAGACACAAGACGCCAGCGTCAGCCACTGCTTCAACAAAGTTGGCATCTTCCACACTATCACCAGCATTTGCAAAGGACAGTCTCATCCCTACAACAATACTACCCATCACACCTGACGTGTGTCGCTACACTACTTTATAAAACATGAACTAGCAAAATTTGTGTCCTCCATACTGTTTGTTACTCACATCCGCAAACAACAGTGGCATGCCTACAGCAGGCCTTGTGGCCATGAATATTACACCACGATCACTATACCTACATATAACACTACACAGTAACTGCACAACAATAGTATGGCAGCTCACTCAATTTCTCAAATGTGGACACTACATCCATTGGACATAAGCTGCTATGTAGACCACGGCAGAGGAATGCATTAATCCACTGCTTGTCCTGCGCTGATGCAAACCATCATAAGGCAAGGGACAAGTACGACAGTTTGGCTACGACGACTGATCTGTAAATACTCCCTAATGCACAGTCACAAATGCAGTGCCCACGTAACACTCTCAGCATGCGCAATGTTTGTGCACATCAAATAACTGACACTATGCACATGCTGTGACAATGACAGGTTGTACAGCAATTATGAGTTACACAAACAATACACAATAAACTTATCGACAGACTACCACTAAAACTACTAGCTGTTAGGTAAACCTACATACCATCAGCTGAAAATTTGTTGACAGCTTCGGAAAGAGTCAAAAAATTCCCAGTTGACTTAGACATCTAGAACGACATAAAACAATTACAAAGATAAAATAAAACACTTAAAAACTGTGTCCAATAATTATATGCTGCAGTTGGATTGGTGGCATGGCATAGTAGTAACGTGTTTCATTCGATCAACGAAGTTACTCTACACTGGGCTAGGTTACTACTTGGATAGGTTACTGCCTGCGGACATGCAACCAGACGCCTAGGTCAACTCAGCCTTCCATCCCTCCAAGGTACGTAAATCGAGTACCAACCTATCTGGCTAGGGATAAAGCGAGGCACATTCACCTGTGTCAAGTGACAGGTAACACAGTGTGATCCCATATGGCAGGTGATGCTCCATAGTTCTGGAATGGGCTTCCATTAAGAGCTGAAATTTTGAAAATCATTTAAACTTGAACAAAACACTTATGAAATCATGAGCTGATGAATATGTTCAATTGTTTACCTGCAGCTGATGCAATTTCTAGACGTAAAATAAATTTTTTGTCACGGTTCAGCCAGTGTAATAACTTTTTATGTCATCTCTGCTGTCTTGCTACATCAATTTAGTTCTGACTATGGACATTATATTACATTTTAGTTAAGTCTTAGTTAACTTCTAGTTAAGTTTTATTATTTCCTTGTCTATTTCTTGTCTACCGAATATGGTGAATAAAGATGTGTGTGAAATCATGAACTGACAAGATATAGGTAAGATGAAACACTTAAATATAACCTGTATAAAATAAAAAAAACAAATGAGAACTACCCAGTAATTTATCGATTACTTACACGATATGAAACAAGTATTCAAGTCTCAGTGATAAAGAATGTACCATTCACCCACCCACAGACTCTTGTGTAGTGCACAAATCTCTGGGTTACACAAATGGTGTGGGAAACAGAGCAATGATTTCAGACCTTTTCTGAGTTGAGCAGAAGATGACCATTCGCGCGAATTCCACGAGGCCACTTTGACCTAAATACAAGATACGACAGACAGAGTTCAAGAAATCATCAAAAAAGCACAACTTACTCAGGGACGGGTTTGAGGCCAGCATTCTCAAGGCAAAGGCCAGAATTTGTCTTTGAAAAAAATTCTTTAATGTGCCACTGTTTACCAATGTTCAGCAAAGCCTGCTGAAAACGGAACCTATCAAAATGTCAAAACTGCAGGCAGTGTCCACTAAAGCATAAGCCTACATCTCAACCATAGCATTTTTCTTCTTCCATCATTAAGCAAATGACGTCTTCACATGGCTTTGTCATGCACCATGGCCATCATTTCCTCAAAACGTATTTGGCTTGTGTCCATATTGTACTTTGTGTTTTCTATCCATTACTTTGGTTGGCTTCCTTGATTCCTCCTCCCAATTATGGAACAGTACATCACCTTTACTGGCTGCCATTCAGTTCCCATCGTTGAAGTATGCCCGAACCATGTCAATCTTCGCTGTACTATTCTGTCAACCAATGTCCTCTCCTGGTGTCGAAAGCCCACACCATATCATTCCTCATCCTGTCAACCATGGTACTAACATGGATTAAAAAAGCACCTGTAGGTAAAAACTGCAAAAGCACAAAACAAAAAAAATTACTCGACAGAAATCAGAGAATTAACGACAGCAAAGTAAAGTAACCGGTCGTGAGGCCAGATAGCCGTGTGATTGTACAGATAGTAAGTGAGATGGTTTGGCACAAGATCTTTGCCCGAAGCTCTCAGGTCAACCGGGTACCACCACTCAAACTCACGCTTCAGTCTGTCCAGTGTGGATTTGGGCAGGCGAGAACTAGTTGGTAACGGGGCATCTTTGAAGAATATGTAATCCCACACATCTGGAGTTACGTCTTCCGGCCTGGAAAACAACACAGCAAGCGAAACAAGCACAAGACGTCGATAAGTTACTAAAAATAACTTATTAGTTACCATTTCAATGCATGAGTCTATTCAAAAACAAGCACAGATGTTGACATGCCTTGTGCTGACATGTATGCGGCTGTCCTGAAGCTCGTATCTGCCTACTGCGCTGCAACTAGTCTGAGTGAGGAGTGTGCTGTAAGCAAACATTTGTGCAAGATCTGTATCGATATCTGTATCGACTTCTGGAGATTTTTGACGTCTCAAGGCCTTGACCGTTAATGTTTTGAGCTGAAAATTGGCATACTAGTTAGTTCTTTCCTGGGTAACCATCACACCAATTTTGGGTTTTCCATGCCTTTTTCTTTCAAATCAAAAGCCTGAACTCAAACAACAGAAAAACAGATAGGCAATAGGCAAGACCCATAATATAGCCTAACAGGACATAGTGTAGGACCTATAGCTCTTTATGGGAAACTCATCACAGAGCTACAGAGCGTCACATGCCATATGGTATCACCTGCCCCTCTAACACAAGTGAGCGTGCCCTGCCTTAATCCCACATAATAACTGTGTACACATTAACTCCAAAAGTCAAACTGAAAAGACACAGACACTTGATACAGCAATGCTTACATGACTCAGTGCATCAATACATCGCTGCTGCAGTGCTGCAGCCAGTGATTGGTATATTAGCACTGACCTAATGCCAAGCGGTCCTGGTTGACTGGCGTCATAAGAGCCAGCATGCAGTAGATGAGCGACAGTGTAGTAAGCCATGTAGATTGTGGAGTCTGACAGGGACTCAATCAAATACTGCTCATCCCACGGTATTCTGCTGCCTACATCACATACATGGATAACACCAGTGACAACCAGTGATTAGTGTTTGCAATCCCATGATCCCGAATCCTGGAACCGAATCCCGGGATTGGCGGTTAAAAATTCGTCAAAAATGTACTTTTTTTGTGTGTCAAATTACACAAATAACAATTCTAGACCTTTAATGAGTAAAATATTTGATGTACGTTAGAGTTCTACTCCTTCTGTGCACTGTAATTTGTTTTTTTACAGTCACAGTCATTCCCTACACTCGCAATATCTTCCGTACAGTCGGCCTACTACATCCTCAGCATGAAATAAGTCTACTATGGATAAGAAAACAGCAACCATTCTGTAAGCGTAATCCCGAAACAAGATCCCAGGATTACAAATTTCTCAATCCCGGATCTTGGGATTGAGAATTTAACCCAATCCTGAGATTACAATCACTACCAGTGATGTAGTCGAGTCCTCTTATGGCATGTACAGAGCAACGTAACGTAACTGAACTGAAATGACATGGTTTAGTTTGAACAACTGACTAATGGGCAAGTTTGCCAAGCAGTAATGGATTACAGTAGGCACCATCTAACAGCATCAGTAACTATGTTTCTACACTCACGTACACATCAATCAATGACCAATGGACTCACCCTGCTTGCCCATTGGTCAATTTGTCAAAAACTAAACCATGTCAGTTCAGTTCAGTTACGTCGCTCTGTATGTGCCTTTAGTTTGAGTCTGAGTCACAAAAAATAAAGATTAGAGTCCGCTGTCAAACTCGAGTACTATATGACTGCATGGGTCCATATACAGCAAGCAAGAATGCACAAAACTGAAATATGCAACAACAAACACAGTAAAAAAGCCGATTCGATCCGACTGATTTACCAAGTCCGTACGAGCGTGAGCAAGCGTGTTCATGCAGCCAGTCCAGAGTTGCCTCAAAGTTCTTGCGAACCTCATCAGAATACAGCTCCACATGGCTGAGATGATCACTGACTTGACGCTTCCAGTGCTCTTCTCCATAGTTCAGATACCTACAACATCAAAGCTTCGTAGAACTACTATGTGCTCAGGTCAGCTCAGCTTAATACACTCACCGACAAGACACTTTCAATGCTTTTCACTGTGCAGTTCAAGTACCTGCCAGCAAACAATGCCAGTGCTTCACTAACGGTTGTGCTTATGGTACGATGTTGAGTCCATCCATATGTCGTCTGTCTCTGACATTACTCAGATGCTCAGTGCAGTGCAAACAACAAACTATCCACGAAAGTAATAACCATTCTATTACTGCTTCCTAAGCTATGTTCTTTAGTTCTGTGATACTGCTGAAAAAATGGTCTGCAGAAGAATACTGAGTCTGTGAAAGTCCTACCACATTACACGTCAAAAGCTCACTTACATTCGAGAACCAGCCGGACTGGCCTGAAATAACTGCGATGGAAAACAGTGGAACAAAACTCGCAAAGGTGTGTGCGTGTGTTGACTTTCTTTTAACTAAATATCAACGGTTAGATTTTCTTTTTTTCCTCACTGCCAAGAGGGTGGGACACATCGTCACATGCTGTCTTACTCTTATCTGATGTTTGCCTATAGCAGTAACTGCATAAAAGATCAATTATAGCTAATAAAAAAGAAAATAAGAAGAAGGTAAGCAGACCACTGATCACAGAGAGCGACGACACACTCGTCAGCTGAGCGAGATATCACCTGCCGCTCAGGCTCCATGTACAGCACTGCCTCTTTCTGTTTCATTCACATACAGTCAATATGCCATCAACGAGTGACCTGAGGTGTATTCAGTAGCCATGCCGAAAGTGGCAACAAGCACCTCGCGTAAATGCTTCCTTGCACTTGCTTGTAAACAACAAGATAATCTTCATATGAACACGGAGTCTGTCCAATGCATTTCGACAGTTTACAGTATATGTCCGTATAAATATAATCAGTGAGCTGTTTAGACTGGTAGAAAAAATCAAACAGTTTAATTTCAAATTGTGCAGCAGCAATGATCCTTTCAACATTGTCAGTTACGAGACCATTCAATACGTCACCAGCGACGTACTATAAAAGGTCCATCGTCACCATGCATCTATCTGGCACCGTTACAGAGATATGGCGCCTCAAATATTGGACGCACAGACGTGGACACGGAAAGAAAGACGGAAGAAGGAAAAGATAAAGAGGAAGGGGGAGGGAAAGGGAAAGGAAAAAAAAGTGGAAGGGGAAAAAAAGGGAAAGGAAAAGAAGAAAAGGAATGGAAGTTAAAGGAAAGTGGAAACAAAATGGAAAGGGGAAGGGAAAGGAAAAAGTGGAAGGGGAAAGGGTAAGAGAAAGGAAAAAAGAAAGGAAAAAAGAAAGAGGGAAGGGTAAAGGAAAGGGAAAAAAAAGCAATGGATAGGGAAAGAAAAAAAGGAAGGAGAAAGGGATGGGGGAAGGAAAGGTAAAAGAAAGAAGAAGTGGAAGGCAAAGGAAGGGGAAGCAAAAGGGAAAAAGGAAGAGGAAAGGGAAAGAAAAAGGGGAAGAGGAAAGGGCAAGGAAAAGCGGAAGGGAAAGGAAAAGGGGATGGAGAAGGTTAAAGGAAAGGGGAAGAAAGATGGGAAAAGGGGAAAGAGAAGGGGAAGAAGGGGAAGGAAAAGGGGAAGGGAAAGGAAAGGTGAAAGGAAGATAGCTTAAGGAAAGTAGGACGCATGCACGTACGGACACTCAGGTGATTTTATACTCTGTCCAATGCTGGTTGAATAGCATTTCTCCTAATTGCATTTTGCCTAATCTCATTTCGCGTCGTATACTTACACTAACCCTAACCCTAACCCTAGTTCAATTTCAGTTGAAGCTGTGCAGTAGACCCAACTGGGGGAGCGATTAGGCAAAATGAGACTGCACCCCAATGCTATGCATTGCATTAGACAGACAATAAATGACGCAACATTGCATAATAATGCAAATCGCTGTATATTTTTGTTTTGTCTGTGTGGCATTTTTTGATTAGTGTTACCAGCATCTCGTTGTTTTGTTTTAGATGGATTGTGCAGGAAATAAATAACAATTATTTCCACCTTTTGCAAATTTATTCGTCCAACCGTCGTTGTTTTCATGCAGCAAGCTGCCAAGCTCGTAGAGATCATGAATATTCATGACGTCTATGAGCAAGCAAAGTGGCCCGTTCGGTAGGCAGCTTGGCAAGTGGTACCAAGCTGTGCACTTGGCTACTTGACACGCCTCAGGCAATAAGAACTACAAACATGTTGGCTTAGTGCTGATATATTTCGCAATCATCCACCTAGAAATGCATAACCTAAACTTTCCTCCTTATAAACCGAAAATGTCACACCAGTTGGTCCTGCTAATGCCCAACTTTGGTTTTTCAAAGCCCTTTTGTTTTCAAGTTAGAAGCATGCACGGTGCAGGTAGATAGGGGGGAGGGAGAAGTCAGACGAGCAAAATACGTAATGTTGCCTATTTGGACAAGTGAATGATAGAAAACACAAACACATGAAAAACAGGGAATTAGGCAGTAAGTACTACACAGAATATTTCTGACTCTCAAGCTCTATGCACAACACAGTTTCATTCTGCTGCAAGTTCCTACAAAAACATGTTTTTTGGAAATACTTTACCCTTATTTTCTTAATACATAATGCTGCAAAATAAACAGTATTAAACCTCCACTGAAAACAGACCAAACAAAAGCGATAAAGCAACAGTCAGCCCCAAGCTAACCAAATGATTGCAATTAAAAACAAACAAACACAATATTATAAACAATAATCTGCATAATGTGGTCAAACAATTGTACCTGATCAATCAGAAGCTTCTGAATGAGTTTCTTCACTTCCTGAACTTTCATGCCCTTATACGCACCGACAGTCATCACCTAGCATACAACACAACGCGGAGTATATAGGGTACGGCAAAAAAGTGGACCCCTAAAGTTTTTTG
>Ga0209367_1013263_pt1 | contig 10636 bp, 8 predicted proteins | sample WorMetLIZISLAND2_FD_187412 | JGI IMG/M metagenome (GOLD analysis project Ga0209367, IMG submission 187412) | Marine gutless worms symbiont microbial communities from Max Planck institute for Marine Microbiology, Germany - Olavius geniculatus... ...
CGATGTCACCCTTACACTGTATATAAACTGAACAGTTTTTTACATAAATATTTGCAGTTTTATTGCCGTTGGAAGTAATCTGGATTAGTTAATTATAGCAATGTTAGAAAATGTAGAAATGTTTTTATGGGGGCCGAGTTATAGCCAATTTTGTCCCAAAATTCGTTGCCATGGCAACGGGGGTTGACAGGGGAAAAATTTTAATGACACCGTCGGATAGCTCAGGGCCGAAAATAGGAGGGTAGGTGCAAACAGTGCGCAATTATTTTTTACGGGGGCCGAGTTATAGCCAATTTTGTCCCAAAATTCGTTGCCATGGCAACGTGGGTTGGCAGGGGGAGAATTTTAATGACACCGTTAAATTGGCCGACCCTGAAAACCATACTCCAGAACCAAAAATTACGACTTTATCTTATACATAGCCGGAGTTATGACAGTTTAAAGCATTGTCTAATTTTCCCCATAGGCGCCGTTGTAATTTTCATATTTTGTGAAAAAATAGTTGAAAATGTTGAATTTAAATTTTGTAACCCTCAAAAGGCACTTCCTTGCGCGAAACCGCGTCATATGAGCCATCCTGCGTTAAAATCAGTTCAGTCGTTTTTCCTGTAGAGAACAGCAAGAAAAAAGAAAAGGGAAGGGAAGGGAAGGCACAAAAAGTCACGCAAACGTTATATTTCACCTATTCGTGGGGAAGCCCCCCCCGTAAACGGATTTTCACCAAATTTTGCACATCAGGAGATATGCTGGACGTAATCATCTGTGCAAATTTTGGTGTGGAAAAATTAAGGGGTTTGGGAAATACGAGGGGTCAAATTTTAGAGTTTTCCATTGAAATGGCTGGTCACCCTTACGACAGTGCTGCGCTACCGCGCAGCCTGTGATTATTCCACGCAGTGACTTACGTTAGACGACTGTGCTGCAAGGACGACACTTTTAAATGTCTTGTCTGACACAAGTGACTGCATGATTTATGCAAAAAAGCCTGTTAGACGTTAAATCAAATACCTTTCAACACTCCTCTCAGACTTGTCACGAAAAGTGCGATCAAACCAAGTAGCAAATAGCAAATGTCCGATAACATCGTTACGGCTTGTATATTAGCTTCACGTAAAGCCGAACATCTGCGACCGTTTGCCACCAGAGTAATTTCGTAAAATGCGGAATCGCTGATGATGATGCCAATTGGTGAATCATTAACAAACTGTTGCGACCTCCAAAGTCTTCCCTTCTCCAAATCTGACAAACAGGGACCCCATCTAACGCAAATGTGTCCTTGGATCCCAGAAGTATATCTGATAAATGCACCCAAATTCGTCGAACGGTTTAAGCAAGATGCACGAATGTGACAAGCGCCAAACAGACAGTCGGAGGATTGTGTAGGCAAAATAGGAATAGGCAAAATCGCTTGCGTTTCAAGAAGCGATTTCGCCCAAATTAAAAAAGTTGCATAACAAATATCGTTGACGCCGTATCTGAGTATAAAATTAATCTAGGAAAACACGCCACAAATAAGCTAAACGATCAGAATTTAATGTTTTTTTGTTTCTGAATTACAGTAGCTTTTTGTGGCAAACAGACAAAAGCCTCCATAACGAATGATGTGGCATATATAAAAGACGGCCGCTTATGTAATAAAAAAATTCTCGTAGTCATATATCGACGCTGTTATACACCACAGACGACGCATACAGACGGCACAAAGCTCTGTTGTCAGTTTGTTGATTGACAAAGCTGCAAGTCACGGCTTGTGCGATAGCAACAGGCTGTTGTAGGCCTATAAGCAATGTGCCAAGTCAATGGGAAGGCCGAAATTTCGACCCCACAGCTCCAACATATTTCAACCGATCTTAATGAAACTTAAAACCAAGAAAAATATCCGGAATACGACCCCACATGCAAAATTTGTTCGACGCGGGACGACGGGAAGAACGTCTGCGTAAGGAGGAAATTTTCCGTTACTTTTTGTGTTCTATTTTTTTGTATATTTGCTCACGCCTACAGGTCACACCAGAAAACCGATCACGACCGTTTATGGCTCAAAACACGTGTTTTCACGTAAGGCAAGGCCTTTTGGGAATCTCGATAATAAAAAATAATGTGGTCAAAACTCCCCTAAAACATGATTTTTGGGGACCTGAATAGGCATTTTAAGCGAAATTTGCGAAATATTTGAATCGCGATATCTCGAAAAGTACCCACTCGATCAACACGAAATTTGAAGGGGAATTTTAGGTGCACGAATGGACTTCGTGGGTAATCCAGCATTACAAAATTATAATTCAAGATGGCGGCGGTCGCTATTTTGGATTTTTGCACAAACAGCAATAACTCAGCCGCCGATTGACGTAGATGAATATAATTTTGCAGTGGAGTAAGCGGCTTCCACCGGAAATAGACCATTTGACTAAAATGGACAAAAATGATAAATTCAAGATGGCTGCGGCCGCCATTTTGAATTTCATTTAGCGCTTATAAGTCGTTTACTATTGCACATATTTGCACGAAATTTGGCATGTTTATTACGTTGGTGGTCCTATATGCAGGTATGCCAAAATATTAAACAAGACGGCCGTCATCTTGCATTTTTGCACAAACAGCAATAACTCGGCCGCCGATTGACGTAGATGAACGAAATTTTGCAGCAATGTAGAGGGCTGCTACCGGAAATGGAACGCTTGACCAAAATGAACAAAAATAATAAATTTAAAATGGCGGTAGCCGCCATTTTGCATTTAATTTATCGATCATAAGTTGTTTATTATTGCACGCATTTGCGCGAAATTTGGCATGTATATTACATTTGAGGTCCAACATACACGCATGCCAAAATATTAAACAAAAATAAAATCAAAAATGGCGGCGGACACCATTTTGAATTTTTGCACAAACAACCATTTTGAATTTCGTTTATCGCTCATAACGTAGTTGCTATTGCACGTACTTGCACGAAATTTCATACGCGAGCTAAGTTTGACGTTCTACATTTAGTTATGCAATAAAATCGAACAAAAATGAAATTTAACATGGCGACGGTTACCATTTTGTATTTTAACACAAAGCACAACAAATCAGCTGCCGACTGAAAAAGGTTCATAAAATTTTGCAGGAATGTGGTTAGTTGCTACGGGTAATAAATCACGTGACTAAAATCGAGAAAAGTAGTAAATTTAAGATGGCGGTCATCACCTTGTTAAATGTAGTTCATCATTTATAACTGCTTTTTTACCCATCTGCATGAAATTTGGTGTGTAGACTAAATTTGCGGTCCCACATACAGGCTTGCCATTATATTAAACAAATAACAAGATCCAAGATGCTGAATCTACAGGCTGCGGCAAAAATGGATTCCTAAAGTTTTTCTCTGTTTTTTTAGCAACCGTTTAAAATTTTAATTTAAAATTTTACAGATACATCTACCGAAACCTTCTACATTTAACTGCCAAATAAAATTTGATTCTGTTGAAAAATGAGGAAGCTACAGATTTTTTAACATGACCGCCTACCGATTTTTCAGCATTCAAAAACAACACAGTTAAATAATGATTAAATGCCAGAATTCCATTGCACTTTGGCGTACATTTGAACGTTAAATAAGCGTGTATAATATACCTTTAAAATTTTTAGTTTTTGAAAAAAGTTTTAAAAACTCGAGGGATGTAAAATTTTTCGACTCACACTGTACAGCAAGGTGTAAGAATGTTATACAAAGACAGCTACTAACCCGCGGACACATTACAAGACTATTGCATGTTTTGGATGTTTCAGCGTTTTAATGTACATCTATGATTCGGCTTTGTTTGTCCGGTAAACGATATTTCTATAAGTACGTTGTTAAAGTTAGTTTTAACTTACGAACGCACTATCAGACGTTTTTTTTGCAAAGACTTGCATATACATTGTGTCCCAAAAAACGTCCCACTTTGTGATTGTCTATATCTTTGCCAAATATTAACCGATTTTCAAAATGTTTTCACTGATGCATTCTGTAGACAATTAACAATAAAGTGATTATTGAATATCCCACCACAGCGCAGTGCTCATGACGCCAAAGCAGCGGTCAACAGATGGCGGCGAGGTCGTGACGGTGGTCGTTCGAAGCCAGGATGCCAACGGCAAAGCGCTGCTGTGTCAAGCCATCACGGAGTACGACTGGACGTCTCTGAACCGGATGGACACGTGTGAAGAGATGGCGCAGGCATTCTACAGCACAGTGACATGGTCGACTACTATCTGCTGCTGAAGACTGTCAAACGCCACTCAACAGACAAGCCGTGGGTTTCCGACCAGTTCCGCCATCTCATCCGCTGTCGTCAACACGCGCTGAAGACCGGTCAGACGGCGCGATACAGAGCGTATCGCAACCGAGTGCAGCGGATGTCAAGGACACTGCGGCGGAAGTAATACGCCAGGAAGATGGAGGGACTGCGCGTCAGTAACCCACGCAACTGGTGGCGCAGCGTCAAGATGATGACGGGGCAGACGATCAACACCAGTCAGCCGCTGAATGGACTGGCTAACCAGCTGCACGATGGCGACGTACAGGCGCTAGCTGACAACATCAATCGATTTTTCCAGGGTGTGGCTGCTGCCTTCAGTCCACTGGAAGACAAGAGTACGCCGCCGCCGTCAAAGGTCGTGCCGGACGAGTTCTGGCGGACGTTGAGCTCATGCTGAGGCGCATCAACGTGCACAAGGCTCCGGGACCCGACGGACTTCCCAACTGGCTACTGCGCGACTTCTCCAGCCAGCTGAGAACAATGTATGGAAAGAACGTATTTGGACATGTATCCGACGATGTTGCCCCATCTGGTCGGTTGAATAATCTCGATGATGATGTGTATCCGTGTTGATAGTAAGTCTTACTGTCGTCTGAGCAGTCTTCCGTTCCGTTTCGTTCTGCTGTCTAAACAGTATTGAGTCGGCGCATTTCTACGCATAAGACCGGTTGGTCTGCGGAGATTGTGTAAACTGTTGGTTTGGTGGATTTTTTGGCTTGTTTTTGTTATTGTTTATGAATGTCTACATGTCTATGTTTTATTAAACTTCTAAAATCATAAAAAATGCATAAGACTATATTATTTTTGTTTCCTAACACTCTATTCCCTAAATAAGCAATTAGGACCAGCACATCTCCACAAGTACTTGCATGCTTCATTCAGCTTTTTTATGCTTTTGGTCAAATTTTTTAACAACGTGCTTAGTCTTTCCTTTTTGGTGTTAATTTTTAAAAATTTTGTTTAAAATTCTTTGCGAACTGCATTTTTGAACTCGTTTAAGTTTTTAGTCTAAGCCGTGTCTTCATATATAGCAAGATTTTCAATGCAGCAATGCAACATGGCATTTAAATGCCATGTTACATTGCCAGTGCATCACCACTGTATTAAAAATTATTATTTACAATAATATAATCTGCTTTAGTTTAGAAACACAAAAATGTATCAAAATCTAAGAACCATGTACATTCAATATGAAAATTAGTAGAAAATTGTTTCCGAAAATGATTTTCTGCATATACGTTGAGGCCTACCGTGACTTTAGTGATTTTTGCAAATTTTTGTTTTACATGGCAGTGCATGTAACAAAGCAGTTAGCATGTGGTGGAATATTTAGTAATCACACTGCTAACTGCATGTTCGCAAAGTGTGCCAGTAAAAAAATTTTTAAAATCGGCTAATAGTTGGCGAAGGTATGGACAACTACAAAGTTGGACGTTTTTATGACACAGTGAACATTTTATATTCCCAGTGCACGAAACCTTATGCAACTGTTCAGTGCAAGACACTTTAACAGTATGCAAATGTTTTTAGACATGGCTACGTGCAACATAAAACACAAAACGTTTGCACAATATTTCAGCAAATGATTTTTTGGTTTTCCATGTAGGCTAAGTTCTAACCGCAGCCTAAGACTGACAGCACGAGCCTGCGACTTTATCCAGGGATAGCGTTAGCGCTAATTTAGACTCAAAAACAAAAAAGCAGCGTAGCATGCACCATAAGCCTACGTAGATGTGTTTCGTATTGGCATTTGGCAAGTGGTATAATATCGTCAGTAAAATGGGGCGAATTCAGCCGCACATCACTGCATGATGGTTAGCATTTCTTCCACTTGGAGCCAAAGTCGTCGTGAAAAATGCTGATATCTTTGCTTACTAGGATGCTCTTGCTTGGGTCCATCATGTCCATCTGCACGCACGCACAAGCTTATTACACCACTAGTGTCCACAGTTTTCGGCGAAAAAGTTTGTCAAATTCCGTCGGTGGCTGCCCGTTTGTAAGCAAACTGAGCTCTATCCTATTCAGAAAGTTCAGTTATTGAAGTCTGGCATTGTGCTGAATTATCCTAGCAACATGAGCTACGAAGAAAATCATCTATCTTATTTTTTTCTTTTCAAAAGTGAAATTTGTCACTTTGCATTGTGTTCAGGCTGTTTACGATTGCGCCGTATTGTGATAGTTCTTTGCAGGGCTTACAGTTTTAGACAAATCAGTTAGATTCTTCCGTAATATTAATTACGTCATTCAGCCAACGATCCTACTAATTTTAATGATTTTTCAACTTCTACGAAGTTGCGCGAAAATATCAAAATTCTGCGACAAAGTGCAAATTCCGCGATTTGACATAAAAAGTCCAGATGTACCTAGTCATGCCATTGCCGTGAAAAGGCAGACAGCAGTAACTGCAAAAATGGAAATTTTGGGAATTTCGCAAAAACATCAAACGCATAATACATACATTAATTTTTTTTGACCAACATGAGTTATTCTGTTAAATAACATCGATTAGGTGCTATTTAAAGCATTTTAGCCAAATTGCATTAATAGTATTAAAAAATAAATATTAAATTGGGTCAGCTACTGCATGTAGGCTTACTGTTATTTTACATTTGCATACGTAGACCTACATTTTAAGTTTATACCACAAATACGATAGGATTTCTTTGCGTTTTAACTTCTGCGTCAGTTAATCGTGACTTTACAGATCGCTGAGACAATTGTAGATATCTACGTTCAACTAGTTAGGCCTACACTGTACGCTGGCCTGGCAGACGTGCACCATGAAGTAAGAGCGTAAAACGCTGAAACTCGACAATGGGAATGGGACAGATACCTCGTTTCACAGAACGTATTTCTAGTTGTCTGTCCAATGCAATGCATAGCATTGAAAAGAGTAGGCCTATGGTATAAAATCACCTGAGTGTCCGTGCGTCCGTGCGTCCAACTTTTCTTAAGCTCTCTTTTTTCACCTTCCCCTTCTCTTTCCCTTTCCCTTCCACTTCTCCTTCCACTTTTCCTTTTCCTTTCCTTCCCCTTTTCCTTTTCCTTTTTATCCTTCCCTTTTCCCTTTCCTTCCCCTACCCGTTCTTTTTTCTTTTTCCTTTCTTCCTTCTTTCTTTCCGTGTCAACGTCCGTGCGTCTAACATTTGAGGCGCCATATTTTCGTAACGGTGCCAGATGGACGCATGGTCCCCATGGACTACCCATAGGAAGTCGCCCCCCAGGAGTCAAATGGTCAGGTGACCGATGACGTCACGTGAGCCCAAATGTTCAAGTTTGTGACATCATTATTTTTGAGGCTTGGTGACAAGGAATCGAATGGTCTCGTCACTGACACTGTTTATTGTTTAGTTAAAATAATAGAAAAGGATAAATGGATCATTGCTGCTGTACAATTTGAAATTAAACTGTTTGCTTTTTTCTACCAGTCTAAACAGCTCACTGATTATATTCGTACGGACATATACTGTAAACTATCGAAATGCATTGGACAGACTCCGCGTTCGTATGAACATTATCTTGTTCTTAGAAGAAAACTCAAGTTTCTAGCTAAGTACCGGTACGCAAGCATACATAACTTAATCTGTTATGCATGTCAAACGTTTGCAAACGTTGATTTAGTTGCCTTGAAATGCTAATTATAAATTTTGTTGAGTGATAGTGTTAATTTCTGTTTCACATGAGTTCGATTGGCTCTTAAATATTGCGTGCTCACTTGTTCACAATGTAGTAGGTCTATGGTCTCGTGCATGAATTATTCTGATCGCATTGATTGACTTTCTGTTGCATATGTGCCATACATGTGTGTGTGTGTGTTTATTTGGAATTGTCATTATTATTTTTTATATTTTTGTACTACCAATATTTGGTGAATATAAGTTGTGTGAAATTCCGCAGAAAACTGTGAGCCCTAGACATCAAGAATGGGGCCAGTGGCCACCGAGGCTAAGGTCACTAAGCAAGTAAGTAAAATAAAGTACAAAAGTCAGCGGCGTCGTGTGTCAGAAAAGCAGGCGGAGTAGAAAGTTGCGATTTTCTAACAGACACTGCAAAATTTTGACAGAGATGATTACGGATGCTAAAAATTTTAGGTTTAATCGAGCCTTAAAATTTCTCTTAAATAGAGGGTTTTCAGCCGGAAACGGACCAAAAATATTTGGCCAAAAACAAATTTTCTGACAATTTTCCGACAGCCCAATATTTTACGGGGAGCAGATTGCTCCCCTGCCGCCCTGTCACGATGCCCCTGATGACAGTTTCCATTTGCGGCATTTTCTGTCTCACCAGTATCTTGAGTCCTTCTCTTCCCTCGCCTGTCCAGACTCGGTCGTGGTCACCCCAGACTGCAATGCGGCTCATCGCTGGGTCGGTGATAAACAAACGCAAAGCGTCATCCGCAGTACGACAACCGTTGGGACAGTTCAGTTGCCAGTCGGTCAAACCATCGCATTCCCTCAGCTCCAGCTGCGATTTTTCACCTGCATAGAGACACTGCAAACTTAACTGAAAACTTCGACGACAATTAAGTACAACGTAACTTACATACTACAACAACAACTAAAAACACTAGACCTACAACTACAAAGTCAACAACTACCAACAATACAGTACGCAACAGTACAACTACATGTACTTCTACAAGTACGTCAACCGTTTCGATGAGTCAACCTCCAGTCGGTCAGACTCAGTCCATCGCATTTTCTGAGCTCAAGCTGGGCATTCACACTAAGGCACTATATCTACAGGGTGGGCCAAAAATGGCACAAAATTTTTATACACAAATAACAATGTGAAAGATAAACCGATTTTTAAATTTTTTTCACTGTCGGAATCAGGAGAAAATTTTTAGTAACACTGTCACTAAAGGTCCCACCACACCTCACCTAGTGAAATATCAGTGTTTTTAAAGAACAGTTGAAAACAAGGCGATATCTGTAACAACACATTATAAAAAAAATTAACAACAAAACAACCTGTTTATTGCCTCAATTGTTTCCCAAAGTAACTGTAACATTTCGCAGTTTTCACACCAAATGTTCAATGTGTCCGCTTTGCTGCTAGAGGATGTACTCAAGTCGGCGACGCCACTGACCAATGGCGCGATTAACCAAACGCTGCGACAGTTTGCCCCACTCAGTGCTCCAGAATTGTCATGAATGTCAACAGTGATAAACCATCTATGAAAGAGCCCCCAAACAACATAATTGACGGGATTTAAGTTCAAGCTGTTTGGAAGCCACATGTCAGCTTGAGCAACGTTGATCACGCAACTGATCATTGTCGTCGCCGGCTTAAGTGCGACATCTGACATTTCACAAGGTAGTGTAACGACACCTATGACGTGTGATGGGATCTTTAGTGTTATTGTTACTACACATTTTCTGCTAATTCCATCAGTGAAAAAAATTGAAAATCGGTTAATATTTCATGAAATTATTGGCATATAAAAATTTTGTGCCATTTTTTGGTCCACCCTGCCTATCTACACCGTGGTCCATTAAAAACGTGGCACTTTACTTTTGTCCATATCTTCGCCAATAATTGACCGATTATTAATTTTTGTTCACTGGCACACTTTGCGGACAATTTGCAATAATGTGATTATTATATATCCCACCACACCACAAATGCGTCTTTACCCTACCTTATGAAATATAAACGTAAGAAAAACTTACGATAATAACAAACATTTAGGTAAATGAAAAAATCACTTCAGGCCAACATTGCGGTAAATAATCCGTATTACAATAGACTGTGTTAGACCCACGCAGTTCAGTGACATACAGACCATTCACCGCAATGTTGGTCTGAGGTGTTTTTTTTTATTTTTCAAAAATGTTTGTTATTATTGTTATACATTTATATTTTAGTTATATTTCACAAGGTAGTGTAGAAAAACATTTACAGTGCGTTAGGATATATAACAATTGTCTTATTGCAAATTGTCCGCAGAGTGTGCCAGTAGAAGAATTTTGCAAATCTGTTAATAATTGGCAAAGATATAGACAAAAGAAAAACGCCACGTTTTAACAGACCACCCTGTACAACCACAAACTATACTGCAAATACCACAGAAAACTGAAGTCACTATAACGTCAGAACAACAACTATAACTATAAATTTCAGCCTCCAAACACAAACTTTTTATTGTTAAAAAACTACTGCCAAAAATACAAAATTTGAGATAAATACTTTTTAAAGACAAAATTAACGGCGAAATTAAACTGCTGATCATCATTATCATCGACAACCGTGGGCTCAATGCCCGTTGGTGTCTGACGCCATTCTTACTATCGCTGCCCACCGCTGCCTATCTAGGGCAGCGTGGCTTAACTCCTGCAGGGTTGTCCCACACC
>Ga0209367_1013264_pt1 | contig 10633 bp, 5 predicted proteins | sample WorMetLIZISLAND2_FD_187412 | JGI IMG/M metagenome (GOLD analysis project Ga0209367, IMG submission 187412) | Marine gutless worms symbiont microbial communities from Max Planck institute for Marine Microbiology, Germany - Olavius geniculatus... ...
CCGAATGTTGTTATCTGCAATAAACTTTTAAAGACTCAATTAGCGCACAATAAACAAAAGGTGCTTTATTTAGCAAAATTATAAGTTCCTATAACACCTGTGTTCAAAATTGTCAGAACTTGTGCTCAAAGTGTGCCCCACGTGCACGGACACAAGCGCTCAGATGGCGGTGCCACTGGCTGATCGTAGCATCAATGATCAACTGGTCAAACTGCGCCCACTCGTTGACGAGACGCGTTTTGAGTTCATCGATGTTCATCTGACAATTTTGAACACAATTTTTTTGAGACACGGTGTATAATGCACGTAATAATTCATAATGGTGACAGTATACTAGTCTGAAGGGGCACTAGTCTGAACAGTGCCAGGGTTATGGATAGGGTGAGTATAGTGATAGGTGATAGGATTAGGAATAGGGACATATTGCATATTTGGCTCTGGCAGATGAGGGTGAAATGGCCATTGCCATTTCCAAGCCACACATCGGTTTTGATTTTGTTAGCCTATCGTATTTATGGTCATACGTATGGCACACTGTTGTATCTGTCTGTCTGTTTGCCTGTCTGACTGTTACATATGTATTGTAGCTAAACAGTAACCTTATCGCAATGCTGTTGAGAGAAGCAAACAGGGTTGGCTGACCGCTACCCTGTGATACCAATTTGGGTTCTCTATGACCACTGCCTGCCCATCCACCCCAAATGGGGGTACTGACTGCACCCCCAAACACTTGCATTAAGAATTACGACCAAAGAGCTTTTAAGTAGTAACCAGCATGGTTATTATCGACAGCCTATATGAACTTACCAATGCCCTGTCAAATGGTGCCATTACTCAGTGGCATAACCAGAAAGTTCAATTGGGGGGGCTCATTTTCCTTCCCTTCTCTTTTGTCCCTTCCCTTTCCATCCCTTCCCTTTTCACCCCTCCCCTCCCATCCTGCACCCTCCCTTTTTCCTCTCGCCTCCCTTCCCTTAGAAGTAGGACCCGCTAAAATCCAGCTAGAGGGTCTGGGGCGGAACCGCAGCTGAAATCGAAGTTGGTGCATTTTAACTTCAAAAGATGAGATCTGGTGGCAACAATTTTAATTATTTTCCCAAAAACAAACTGACCAAATTGGCAAATTTTGTGCAGAATTTTTTTACGTATGCTTATGTTTTGTCTGGAGGATTGGGAGGGCTGGGCCCCCTGGGCCTTCCTTGGCTACACCACTGTTATTACCGACCCCCTACAGATACTTTTTCTCCCAAAGTAAGACAAATGTAATATCATTTGTTTTACACAGCCAGTATTGCAGTTCAGCTTATCATATAATTGACATTTATGTAGGAATTGCGTCAGTGATCAGAAATTCAGAATTGTGCTTGCAAGTTGTTGAATGTTCATATTATACAGGTACAGGTGAAAGAACATTTGAGGTGAAGATTGAAGCTGATAGTAATGATATCACTGAGCATCCGCACGATGACTACTCAAGACCGTATTTATGTACAGTGTGTGACAAACGTTACATGAGGAAAAGTGGTTTGAATCGTCACAACCAAATACATACAGGAGAGAAGTACTTGTGTACTCAGTGTCAGAAGTGTTATGCTACTCGAAATTCCCTGAAGAATCATATGAATGTTCACAGCAGTAAATACAAGTGCACCGAATGTGGAAAGTGTTTTAGTGGGAATCATGATTTGACATTGCATAGGCAAACTCATTCTGGAGAGAAGCTATTTGGATGTACTGTTTGTAGCAAGCAACTGTCATCACTAGCTACGCTTGTCAAGCACAGCAGAATTCACAGTGGAGAGAAACCATACAAATGTCCCACATGTGACAAGGCATTTAGTGAGTCTGGAAATCTGCAAGCTCACATCAGAGTCCACACGGGAGACAAACCGTACAAGTGTTCATTGTGTGACAGTAGTTTTAGCAATGGCGGCAACCTGCAGCAACATCGACGGCATGCACACAGCAACGAAAAACCTCATGTCTGTCATCATTGCAGTAAGCCATTTAAAACAAACTATCATCTGAAGCTTCATATTAATACTCACACCGATGCAAAGCCCTTTTCATGCCATCACTGTTCAGACTGCTTTACACATCGCAGCCAACTCAAGATGCATCTGCTGAAGGCACACAATGAAGGCACATGGTTCACATGTTACAGTTGTCAGAGGAAATTTGATCGCAGTGATAGCCTTATGAGCCATTTACATCGTCACAAAGGTTGTACAGTTGTAACACAACCAAATTAAGAAGTTATCAGATGGCACACTTGGATGTCAGACAGTTGTGCTTTGTTTGCTGTGATAAAGATTTAAAGCATAAAAGCAACATTGTGAAGCACATATAATGTGCATAAAGTACTTGTGGACAAAATTTGTGTGCATAATTTAGTGAGTTCTGTGTTAGTCATTAGAAGTTTGTTTTAGCTGGAAGTTTTGGACTGGAACATTAGCGCTGACAAACAACTATTTTTTGCTATGAATTTTTGAGCTGAAGATAACCGATTGTGTTGTATACACGTTATATGTTGAACCATGGCATGGAGTGTGATAAGTGAGTGTTAAATGAACTTATCAGTTCAGTTCAGATCAGTGAGAATATTTGTGTAGCACAATTATGCAAGTGTCACATTGTGCCCCGATCATAACGTTTAGCTTGTTTTGTTGTATTTTGTGTTTTGTGTTTCTGTAAAGGTTAAACTTACTGTTCCATTATTATGTGTTTGTGTGCATTCTGCCCGGAAAGGCCGTCACCGAAATGACCTATACTGTGTCGGGTGGAACGTTAAACCCTACTCACTCACTCACTCATTTTCAGTTCACACCTGAAAGTTCTGTATGTGATGTTCTTGTCACGTAAGTGTGCTGGGAGGCTGTTCCAGATGCTTGGCCCGGTTGCAGCAAAACTTCGAGCGGCAGCGTTCTGGACGGACTGGACTTTCCGAATCGGGCTGTGAGACACGCCTTACAGCAGTGAATTACAATAGTCCAAGCGGCTGGCTATGAACGCCTGGACTAGTGTCTGGCTGCTTCTTGTGTCAGTGACCTGAAAACAGGGTGGAGTTGGCGCAGGTGGTAGAACCCAGACTGACAGAGAGCCGACACGTGCTGACAGTGACAACTTAGAGTCAATGACAACAGCAAGATCATGTGCTGACTTTTTCCTTTAGGCTGGTTTAGATCCCTCGGGTGAGGGGTCAGCCACGCGGGCTCTCCATCTTCACTTGGCTCTATTCTCCATGTCCATCAGGTCGACCCGCAAGTCCTCCATGTTGTACTTTACGATGTCGATCCACTTTTTTTCTCTGTCTTCCCGTACTCCGTTGTCCATGTACGTCTGCCTCCAAGATTTTCCTGACACAATCCTTTTCTTCTCGGTATTGTACATGCCCAAACCATCTCAACCTGGCCTCCCGTACTTTGTCAGTGATGCACGCTAGTCTGAGGATGCGACGGATATCGTCATTCCTTTTCTTGTTTCTCAACGTGAGGCCGAGAATCCATCCTAGCATTCTCATTTCGGTTCTCTTCAAACGTTCTGCTTCACGCCTTTTCAATGACTATGTTTCTGAACCATAGATCAATACTGGCCTTATCGTTGTTCTGTATACTTTCCCTTTAACAGCAACGGGCGTCCTTCAATCACATAACACTCCTGATAGCGCTTTTCATTTTTTCCATGCTGCAGCAATTCTAGCTGTGATGTCTTCCTCATTTCCTCGTGGGGCATGGATTACTGAACCCAGGTACTTGAAAGGCCATCCCCGAAATGACCTATACTGTGTTGGGTGGGACGTTAAACCCACACACTCACTCACTCTGTGTGTGGTATGTATACTTTGCTTTGTAATTTTTTTCTGTTGACAGAATTGTGCTGTCTGTCTGTAATTGTAATAATGTGTTGTGTGGCCGCGGCCACGCTGTTATGCTGCAGTGTGGCTGTTCCCTATCTGTCTCTCCATCTCTCTGTCACATATGGCTAGCAATTTATGAACAGAAAAGGGCAGAAAAAAACTAAAATCGGTGTGAGAATTCTAGAATAGGAGTAACCAGTGTGCCAGTTTTTAATTCAAAAGGTCAAAGATCAGGATTATGGTTTGGTCTGTGCTGTGTAGCTGATAATCAGTACGGTCGGCTATCCTAGCGACAGCTGGGCTTTTTGTCTTTAATTTGTGCGTGCCTTGCTGTTGCTGTGCGTTGGTCAGTGCAATTTTACAACATTTGTACTTCACAAGGTATAGCGTAGCGTCGCGTTTAGGGTGTTGTGGGAACTTTAATGACAGTTTTGTTGCAAATTGTCTGCAGAGAGTGTCGAAAGAATTTTGAAAATAGATCTATACTGTATTTAGCAAATTAAGTTATGGATAAATCACAATGTGGGACGTTTTTCGAACGTGTATGTAGATAATTTACCAGTATATGGTTCAAAGAATTGTTACTGTTGTTATTTTTCAAACACAGATGAGCGAAAAACACTGATTTCTTTATTGGCTCGCGACGTAAAAGTGTTGTTATTCTGTGAAGTCAGATGTTTAGCCCAAATTCCATTACGCCGACTTTCACCGAAACTTCCCCGCGGGGAAAGTCGTGGAACACAAATCATGAAAGTCGGCGACGTGATTTGTGTCGCGGACTTTCATGATTTGTGTCCGCAACTTTGTTGGGAACTTGTCCCGTACTTTGTCGCAAAGTCGGCGTAATGGAATTTGGGCTTTTGCAGCCAGTGCAAAGTTTCATTGTGTGCTTACTGTTTAGTATGCCTGAAATCGCTCGTGGTGAAAATACGACGTTTTCAGCTTTCAGTCAGGAACGTTGGACTCGATGCAGTGCTCGAGGCCAACAGTTTAACCTTGACTTTGCTTCCAAAGCCTTGTTTTTAGGCCTCTGGTGAAAATGGGAACCGAAAAATGAGAATGAGTTTACGGAAGTCGTAGCCTGCGGGAAGAGAAAAGATTTGGAGATAAGGTTAGTGATGACAATGATGACCATACAGGGAATGGGAGACATTGAAAATACTTATACATCGAGCTACTATGCGCTGTATGCCTGCATCACTACGGTAGCATGCATGTGCGTATAGGCTAGGCTTGGCCTACGTCGTAAAAGAAAACTTCGATTGCAGCCGACAGCGACAGCTGTACGTTGACTCAAATGTCAGTTAGCCGATCTATCGGCTTTTTAGATCGATCAGCTGCGGCTCAGCTTGCTCTGCGCCGTGCAATTTTGTGTAGGGCTTACTTGTAGGACGTTGGAATTTACTACTTCAGACCAGCAAACTGCTGTTATCAATATAAAGCTCATTGGTTTGATATCTTGCCCACTTAGTATTACTATCTTTTCAATTTACAGAATTACCGCCGTTTCAGCCAGGAACGTTAAACTCGAAGCAGTGCTCGATGGCAACATTTTGACCTGGACCTTGACTTTGCGCCCAAAGCCCTGTAGCGCCGGGTAAACTTGTTCTCGTCCTAATAGGCCTTACGTAAGCTACGTTAACAGGCCCACGCAGTACGAGTTCAGGTACTGCAAAAGTCGAGTGGTAAGGTCAAGGTCTCGGTTAGCAAGGCCAAGGCCGAAATTTTGCCTGAGTCCAATGCCTAATCGTCACTGGCAGCGGGAAGGATAATTTGTAAACTATCGGCATTTGTCATTGTTTTTTGGAGCTTTCCTTCCTGTCCAGCGATGTTTATGAATGTAACACTAGGCATACAGGGTGGGCCAAAAAAGGAAGCTATTGTACTTTTTCCATATCTTCGCTGAATACTGACCAATTTTTACAATTTTTCTACCAGTAGACTCTGGAAGAAATTAGCTGCTCAGTGGCATGTAAATCACAATTATTATATCGCTACACTACCTTGTAAAATATACATATCCAAAAACGTACAATATCTACAGATGGTAATAAGGTCGAGTGGTAAATTTTTAAAGTATGTAAATACAATAATACATATAAGTTACGATTAGTGTCAAAAAGGTTTAAGTGTAGCTACAAGTAAGTTTTCATCTTTCAAAAAATAGTGTACAGCTTGTGGGGCCGCACAACTGAAATACATCTCTCTGTATGCTTATTCAGTTAACTGAGCAAGATTGCAGCCATCATCAGCATTATGTACCGGTACATTGAAAATTAGTGCACAGAAAAATCGTTTAAATTATTTGAAAAAATGCTTTATTATGTCCTCTAATGTTTTTGACACTTATTGTGACTCATATTTTAACATATAAGTTGAATACTTTAAAAAATTTACCATTAGATCTTCTGTCCATTTATAGATAATGTATGTTTTTGAATGTTTATATTTTACAAGGTAGTGTAGCGACATAAGTGTGGTGCGCATGCCACCGAGTAGCAAATTTTTTACGGAGTTCACTGGCGAAAATAATGTGAAAATTGATCAATATTTAGCGAAGACATGGACAAAGTGCAATAGCTTACTTTTTGGTCCATTCTGTATTTTTAGCAATAAAGCAAGAACTGAAGTCGTCCTATAGGCCCCTTCTGATGTCTGCCTACCGTCGGGTTTCATTTTTGGGCATGCCTTAATGAACGAAAAATGGTTAACTAGGCCTATCTTATGAAGAACATTTACACACAGTCGTGAACAAAATGAAAAGTCACATGACACATCAAAGCCTGGGGCTCGGCCACCTACTACCGGGATGACTTCACTGAGTGGTGACTCATGTGCACGCCGTATAATCAATATTTTCAAGTATACGGTCGAACGATTTTGCGCCGGTGAAAGGGCCTTGTTTTTCGCACCGTGCAGTAGGCTAACCATTAACCTGCTCATACGTAGCCCACGTCACACGTAGCGTTACACATAGTATCTTCATAAAATCGAAGGCAGTGTTATTTCAGTCTCCAAATTTTAGCCTTTTAACTTTTACCTCTATGTACTGCCCACGGAATGACGGCAGCATTGTTTCAGCATCGTGCTCTGTTAACGCGATGACTCAGCATGGACCGCTGACTTACCGTAGTTTGATGAAATTGTGCACGAACATGAACCTTGATCACCTCTAGAACCCCATTAAATATCAAGGTAAAAGGTCATGATCACTTGGGTTTTTGTGTGCATGATGCTGCTTGAAGCCAGTCGGCCTGGATTCACGAAATGTTTTTCGCTAGATGGCGCCACTTTATTACTGCCTGCTCAAGCAACGTCAGCCACCCGCGGGCAGTACTTTCCCTTGAGCCAGGCTTAAATTTTGTTTTTATTCTTTTTACCGGTATTTAGTTTGCGAGCAGTCACATCTGTTTTATGAAAATTTCGTCTATTATAATTACACTGTGTCCCAAAAAGCATCCGCGAGATTTTCGACTGTAACTTGAAAACCAATCATCAAACTTTGATAATTTTTGGTACGAATATTCCTGACACAACTTGCCATTAAATGACCGTTCAGTTTCCCACTTTACCCAATGTATGCTTCTGCACTATCTAGGAAAAGCAGATCAAGCGAAATATTGTGTTGAAATAAACAGAAAACTTGAAAAAAACATCCCGACATATTATCAATCGTAACTTAAGTAAAAAAATTAACAGATTCTAATAATTTTTGGCAGAATTATTTTTGACACAACTGGCTATTAAATAAGTGTTTTAGTTTCCACCTCACCCAACGTCTGCTTTTGCACTACCTGGGGAAAGCAGAGCAAGCATAATACGTGCTAAAATGAATGAAAACCGTCAATAAATTCCAGCTATCCTAATCTGTGGGCCCCAACAGCCAGTCTGTTACAAAATTTGACTGTTATGCAGCAGTGTGTCTACCAGAATGATGAAGTTTAGGAATGTTTGTGAAGTCAAGAAGCTACTGGTACAGCCTGGATTGGTCTAGAGCAGAACATTATCGATACTGCTGTCGATGAATGGTGAAAGCGTCTGCTTGCCTGTGTTCGCATGGGGGCCAACCCTTCAAGCAATTTTACTGCAGACAGTTGAAAAGGGGAGACCACTGAATGAAATGTCAGCCAAAGTGTCAGAAATTAGAGCTGTCAAATTAACGCATTAATTAACGCGTTATGCGTTAATAAATTAACGCGCGTTAAAAAATAACGCACATACGTTAATTTATGTTAATTTACTAAATACTGTGAAGCAAAAGTTCCAACATTCCATTAAACTGCGATTATTTGACAATCAAATGAATTCAAGTGGCTATACGATGCACGATATAATTAATATCCGATCATTGATGTTGGCGTTTGTTTTGCAAAAATAACACCCATAGGCCTACAGGTCTACATCTTTCGAATCAGCAATACATTGTGTCGGACGCAGGTTGAAGTCAGCGACAGCAACTGCAGCGTGATTTTGGTCCCTGAAGTAAAGTACCCTGAATCAGCGAGAATGAGCGTCAGAACTGTAACATTCTTTGGCGTCGTCTTCTTGTTGTTCGCTTGTGATGTCATCATTCAGCGGAATTTTGTGTCAGCACAAGGTAGTATAAATCAATCATCAATCGTTTATTAGATTACACTAAAAGCAGCACGTACAGCGTGTGGCAATAAAAATATTTTACAACAAAAACTTTATATCTGTAAAGAAGAGTAACAATTTTACATGAAATTTCCGGTGTCAATTCATGAACGGCTTATCGACAACTAACGTTCTGCACGCTCATGATAGGCTATTGGCTTGATAGAGCAAAACTGTGATAGTCTACAGAAAGAAATGAACAATCTGCATGAAGAAGGACAAAAGGCAGGATTAAGAGTATATATATATCAAAAACCAAGACGCTGGTAGGCTTATTTAGAAACCGGAAAAATAGTCAGCACGCTATTTTAATTGAACACTGCAGAGGGAGCCTATAAGTAAAACTGATCTGAATTGAAAACTGTAAAAAAAACCGAGTAAGCCTACTCGGAGGGTCGTTTAATAAATTCTAGGACTGTTCTTCTCAGTAAGCACACAGTGACTGTTGAAAACCAAACGTCATGCTGTGACGTCATTATCACAGGCTGAGCGGTAGTTCAAGCCATATGTTAACGGCGACTTCTCTATGGGGAAGCCAAAAATTCGACCCCCCCACAGAATGAAAACCCCTGACCCAATTGTCTGTACCGCCTATAGCTAGTGCAGGCCATTTAGACGAGCTTCGCGTCGTCATCGCCACGCTCGACCAAACAGTAATAAATGGCCACAGTAGATAGTCACCAAGCCTCACTTTTATAACGAGAATAAATTATTGTGGTCACTGGTCCGAATTTTTTTATATCCACAAAATTGCCATATAATTAAACGAACTAATATTGCACGCATCACCCGCTTAATATAGGCCCGAAAAACACTCCAATAATGCTAATTTAACTAATCGTATTATTGCAGTTATTGGACCGTTGCGTAAAATGGCCGACACAAGTCAAACTACAGTCTGAGGCCATTTCGTAGTTAACCGAGTTCTAGCCAATTTGTGGAAAAAAATTATACAAATTTCGTTGCCATGGCAACGAGAGTCAATGATGGTAGACTTACTAAAATTATTTATTTGCTCCACCCTCAAAACCCCTTCTTAGATGCAAGAATCTCGGAAATATCTCGTACATTATGTCAAGTTATAGCCCATTTTGTCCCAAATTTAGTTCCCATTGCAACGAGTCAGTCGCGGTAAAATTCGATTGGCAGCATTCGCGGGCCCATCCCCGAACCCCCTCCCGCGATAAACGCAAAAGTCGTTATTTTACCGTTGTTGTCCAGGAACTGCTATAGGCTTTCGCGCGTCTCGTGAGCATTAGCTCAAATTTCTTGTTTAAAATGTGTTGCTGCAGAAGTTGTCTTGTTCTTAATTGTTATTCTTAGGACACTGATATTTTGCAAAGTAGTGTAGCGACATACTTGAAGTGTGGTGGGATCTATAGTGACAGTTTTATTACAAATTGTCGCATGATTCTGACAGTGAAAAAATTTTGAAAATCGGTTAATAATTGGTGAAATGGTTCCATTTTTGGCCCACCCTGTAGATGAATAGAAGAAGCATCTGCTTGCCTATGTTCACACAAATGGCCGATATTTTAAACATTTTTCGTCAGCAAATGCCTAACTAGACAACTGAATAAACTCGCAGCTAAAATGCTAAAAGTTTGAACAAAATATGTTAAAATAAATGTGCAATAGTTTAATCAACTAATGATTCTGCTTTGAACAAAAATGTAACATTTCGCTTGTTTCTTTTTTCCCAAATATGCAAAAATGGACTATTGGTGAGGTGGGAACTTAAACTGTCTTTTGATGGCCAGTTGTGTTGAAAATATTCGTACCAAAAACTATTGAAATATTTTAATCTATCTTCAAGTTATGATCGACAATGTCGGGTTTTCTTTTTACGCGCGAAAGCAGAATGCTTCGCGCGTCTTTGCCATCGTCTGGGCGTCTGTCTATCTGTCCGTCTGTCTGTCTGTCACACTCGTGAGCTGTATCAAAACGGTGCAAGCTAGGGTCACGAAATCTTCACTGTGGGCTGCCCCAAGGTCTCTAGTTTATCGTGACAAAATTTCGTGCCACTGGGTGCAGGGGTTCCCCTCGAACGAGGGCGTCGAAGAGGGGTACCCCCTAAAAAGACGTCATTTTGCCGTTATTGGCTCGAATAATGTGAAAACGGTTGCAGATAGGTACATACAT
>Ga0209367_1013265_pt1 | contig 10631 bp, 12 predicted proteins | sample WorMetLIZISLAND2_FD_187412 | JGI IMG/M metagenome (GOLD analysis project Ga0209367, IMG submission 187412) | Marine gutless worms symbiont microbial communities from Max Planck institute for Marine Microbiology, Germany - Olavius geniculatus... ...
TTTATTATCAGACCAAAAAACACCAGGAGCAAGCAGCAACACCCCAATTACCTGTAGTTGACATTACCAGGTAATTGGGGTGTTGCTGCTTGCTCCTGGTGTTTTTTGGTCTGATAATAAATAGTGACCGCAATACAAGTGTACTACTGCTAGTTTGTTAAACCTACAGTATGAATGTATTTATCATTAATTTTGTAATACTAATTGAGAAACAAGATTAGCAATTGCATGTAATTTGTAATTGAAGTAATTGAAATTATGTAATTTGTCCTCTGATTTCAAAGTAATTTGTAACTTCAATTACATTTATGTCAGTAATCAGTAATTTGTAATTGAATTACACTTGAGCCAGCAATTTGCCCAGCTCTGCTTACACAAAATATTACATTTACATGCAACACCTATTGATAAGACAACCAACAGACTGCAACAAAAGTGCACACAAATACCAATGTCAAATCACGAGCAGGCAAGAATGGAATGAAATTAATAGGTACCATAAAACAAAACTGCAAAGACTGTCAAGCCTTGCTCAAAGTACTGCCTGCAGGTAGCCGCAGTGCCATGCACACAAAAACACTCCAAAACATGTGCGACACATGACTTTGAAATTCAATAACCTTCTAGAGGTTGTCTAGGTACAGCCTCAAGTAAAATTACATCAAGCAAGTGCAGCAGTTCGTGAGTTATCATGTTAACAGAGAAAAAACGTAGCAACAACGCTGAAAACAATACTGCCATCGCTTCCATAGGCAGTGATAATCAGTGATTGCAATCCCGAAATCCTGAATCCCAGCAGTTTTTGCCAGCGGCATCCCAATCACAGGATTTTGGGATTACAAAAAAATTGTTGAAGTAATACTTTTTCAGTGTCAGATGATGAAATAAGTACTTTAGCCCATCTGATGAAATGTTTTATGCACATAAGATCTCCTTACTGTGCACGGTAAGCTGCATTTTGACAGTCAGTCATTTCCTACAGTTTGGATATACATAACGGTAGTTGTCTATTGCATTCTATATGTATAATAAATAGAGACCTGTCTGTAAACTTAATGCCGAAAACAAAATCACGTGATTATAGATTTCTTAATCCTGGTCCCGTGTTAGAGAAATCAATCTTGGGATTGCAATCACTAGCAATAATTCAACTTCAGCACAAGCACAGATACAAATCATGATCAGTTTTAGTCATATACAAGAGTTATTATGTTACTGTGTCCGTAGACAATGTGCAAAGTACACGTACGTTATATAACAAATGACTAAATGCAAACTAGACTAGAGTGCACTCAGCATAAACCTCGACCAAAAGGCCAATCATTTTATCAAGTCTGCCTTCGCTATTTTGAATTCTGTCAAAAGTTGCATTTATTGCCGAAATTACTTCTAGTGAGGTAATAATAAAATTTAAGAATTCCTTCTCTATCACACAAATAAATCTAGAAAATGAGTCAACCAAGAACAATTATAAAAAACAATATCAAGCTAATTGGCAGAGGTACAGTCAGTTAGTTGGTAGGTCAGTTAATCAATCAGAATTTAATTGAATTGATCAATACAGTAAGGATTATCATCGAACGTTTTCTATCTTTTAAATCCAGTTTCTATTCTATTATGCCTTAGCCTCATCATGGGGGACATTTAAAAATTCACCTGCATCTTTCACATCCGTGGCAACCATCACTTGATTTTACAACAAAAATTCGAAAATTCTTAAAACAGACCAAGAACTGAGTAGCTTTTTACCAAACACATATAATAATAGTCTTCATGGTTCTTTTGTTCTCTGGTAATGTTTTCCAAACTTAGTAGTTCACACTTAAGCAGACAACATACGATTGACTTTGTCGGCCAACTTTTGTGGGCATAGGTTAGTTGCCTGAGAAAGTCGGCCAACAAAATCATGGAACCACGACACACGGCTAATTTAATCGTCTGCTACTTTGTACAATATCAGCTAGCTTCATGAATACATAACAGCAGAAATTAGACTGCAAAATGATACTTGCATTATTTTTTCTGCATTTCTGATGATGATACAATAACAAACAAACCAAAAAAAAAACAAAATAAATATTCATCTTCCATTGTAAACAAACACCATGGTTTAACATAAAAAAAATTGTTGACCAACATCCAAAATGTTGGTCGATTTTGTCAATGAGAATAGGACATGTTCTATGTTGGACAAATGAATGATAAAATTGAATGATTTTGTCACATGACAAAACCAACCAATTTTTGCATGATAGACGACAGATTTTTATGGCTGATTTTATTCGCAGACAAAATTGGCCAAGATTGTTGATCATCTGACATGCCCTTTAGTGATAATACTAAGTGAATAACTAACTATTCTTTACAACTATTTTTTTACATTCTGTAAAACAGACAACAACATTTAAATTGCAACTGGGAAAATGATGCAAAACATTCAGCAACAAGGGCCTAATTTCAAAACTTCCTAAAAACTTTTGCAACATTTTCCTAGGTTCTTCCAAAGTTTAGCAATTAACAATTCCTTAAGTATTTCCTAGAAATTGATTTCTAAATGTTTTTCTTAAGTCACCACATGAGCTGACCTAGGTTTTTCATAAGTTACTTCAAATTTTTCTTAGGAGTATTTCTAAATCACATTTTATTTCTAAGATATTCCTATGTTGGACTTATTACTAAGTTGCCCTAGAAACGACCTAAGAAGTTTTGTAAATTAGGCCGTGAGTCTACAGCTATGTCAGTGTCATGCAGTCACGCTGTAGGAGGATGACCAGGCAGAAAGTAGAGCTGTTTCAAAAACGTATCTTGTTTCTGTGCTACCTGCCGATAAGGTACCGGTGTTCCCACCGTCTCTAGCTTTGACATTAAATAATTCACCTGTAAACAGCATGCACAACACCAACGTACAGGGTAGGCCAGAAAATTGGACCGTTTTCGAGTGCCTGTCATCCAGACATTAATGTCAAAGCACTGATGGAACAGCTGTTGGTAAACTTATTATTACTGTTCTTGACATTTGCCACTGCCAGCATTATCAGTACGTCTGAATGCTCCAAATACAAGCAACCAATATACATGGCTCCGACACTTATAATAAAAAAAATTCCAGGACTTTGCAGGACCTTCTCAAAGCTCGCCAATGTTCGAATAAACACAAACAGCAGTTACTTATTGTACTGAGAGAGTGTAATCCAATGCACAAAGTAAGTGCTACATGTTGCTCATTAACCCACAGGAAATTCATCAACAATCTAGGATTTTCATTTTCCAGGCCTTTCCGGATCTTAAGCTTTAGTTTTCAGTACCAAGAATTTCCAGAATCCTGGAAAAGCAAGAAAAAACTCAGGACTTTCTATGAAGAATGAGAAAACCAAGAATGCAATGGCAGCAAATAACCAATGAGCAATTGTAACCTCAGTGAGCATCTCAAGAACGTTCTGGCGATGAGCTCTCCGCTGAAACACGTACACCAGTGTTCTGATAAACCAGCTCCCGAGCTTAGCATGACGCCATGCCTCATAGCCTGCACAGCACACCACAAGCATCTCGCATATATATCTCGGCCTGGCCTTCTCTCCATGCAACACACAGACCTAAGTTATCGCAAACCAGCTGCCAAGCTTAGCATGATGCCACGTTTCATAGTTGACAAAATTCTTTAAAACTCAATTTAATGCAAAATGCCAAAATGTTCTATATTTGCCTCATCACAATATGAAATATAGCCAACAAATGTGTACGATATTTATTAACAACCTGTATGAAAACAGCACTGAAAACAAAAGAAAATTGCAGTATGCTATAAGATTGTTTAGATTTTCTCGACAACAAATAGAATGACCTGCCAGTCAGCCCCATGAAATTTTCCCCCAGTATTTTACGAGTGGTTGTTATACCTTTCACTGTGCAGTAGGCAATCAGCATATCGGCCTTCTCATGTGCTTCACTGCTGACGGCTGGCAGTGGAGGCACATAGTTGCTGGGGTCTTCAATTGACAGCAGTTCCAGTCGTTGACGTTCTACCTCTAGAAACGTTTCACCAGAGGTCCCTGAATGCTGATGCTCTATCAAACAATTGAAAAATTTGCATAGCACCAGGCACCTCCTACACAGTGCTGAATGATAACAAATCCATAGTCAAACCTAGAAATCTGTATCATAAAATCCAAAATCTGTAGTTGATGCCAAACAAAAATGTTTTAAGATGATGTTTAAAAGATGACTACATGGCAGAATGTTAGCAGGTAACAAATCCATGGTCAAACCTAGAAATCTGTATCATAAAATCCAAAATCTGATTCCAGGCTTGCGGTGCAGCTCCTGCTTTAGACATGGGGCTCCATTCACACACAATGTCATGCGATTTACCTTATGATACATCTTAAGAGCATCAAAGGATAGAAGTTATGATGTCCTAAGATCATCTCATGACATGTCACACAATTTGCCTTGCACACATATTTCATATTTCTCACTATTGTTAACTATTTACAACAGTTACTATTTTTTTTATTCACAGCCAGAAGCAAATGCCTGTATATGCTGATCATGTCAATGTCTAACTCTTATGAACTGACCTTAGACACCTAAAAAGTGATCATAAGGTTTTATCTTAAAACACATTTTAAGATATGTTGTAAGCATTCTGCAAATTAGCTCACTGACTTAAGATCATCTTAAAAAAAAAATGAACCTTGAAAACAACATGGTCTAAAATTAAAATTCATAAACTTAAGTGACACTAATGAAAGCGATACAAAATTTCAGATAAGTGATGTTTAAAAATAAAAAAAACAATAGCCACAATTTTAATTATGCAAAACCACAGATAAGTAAAAATTTTGTCTACATGTTGCTGCAGTTGATGCCAAGTCCATGGTACTTATCTACGGTTTAAAAAAATAAAAATGGCGGCTATTACCTTTTATCTGTAAACATTGCTTTTATCTGAAATCTTTTTTTCACTTTTATTAGCGCCACTTAAGTTTACTAATTACATACTTTAATTTTAGGCTAGGTCATGCTGTTTTTGAGGTTTGTTTCCCTTTTGAGATGTTCTGTGTAGTACCTGACTGCTGCGAAGGCTCAGCATCGGACGGTTGTACGTTAGTTGGACCATCAGTTTGGTAGCGTGACGACTTCTTCTCTGCAAACGCAAACAAAAATGGCTTGGTGGCATAACAGTAAGACGTCAGACTCATGATCAAGAGGTCATGGGTTTGACTCTCGGTTGGGTTGCTATCAGTGGTTAGTGATTACTACTTGGACGGGTGACATGTATGTGAACGATCACAATCAAAAACAGACAAGTCATCTTGGAACACAACCAACACAAAAGTTACCCCAGCCCTCTGGGGTAGACAAACCGAGTACCAACCTGAGGCTGAGACAAGGCACATTCACCTGTGATCCCATGTGTCAGGAGACACTCCGTAGCTCTGCAATGGGCTTTCCATAAAGAGTTATACACAACCTAGCACCTTCAATGTGTGCACTGCATGAGTCAGCAAAATGACTGCTGACATTTGCAGCAAGTACAAAGCACTTGCTAATAAGCCACACAAGTTCATAAATCACAACTTTTGTCTACTGGTTTTTCTAATATTTCAGCAAGTGCTGCTGTAACCAATGGAATAGTTTCCGTTCAAGAGCTGCTGGATGTGATCAGTGCTGGGAATGATTTGTCACAGAGACGACTAAGGAAGAGGGCATCGAGAAACACCATGCTCGAAATCAACACTGCAGATGCGACCAAATGAAAGAGGAATTACACAACTGTTACTGTATGACAAAATAATCTACGCACATGCTAAGGGCGTGTTCAAAGTGACATGAATAAACTAAACTGATATGAAACCCGAGCTGAAAATTAGCAGTTTAAACTCACGTCCCTGGCAGGCTTGGATGAAAAACATTTTCGGCTTGTTCTGGAGATGTGGACAATGACTGCCATCAAACTTCGTCGTGATGTCATCAATGGAAACTTTTTCACCGTCGGTGCCAAAAATAGATCCACTGCTGCCGTGAGTCAGCAGAACCAGTACAAAGGCATCTGCATAGCGATGAACTGTTGAGCAACGTTCTTGATCCAACACTGCTGAGATTTGCTGCCAAATATAACAACATTCATGTGCAAAAATATCACAAAGTGCATAAACTGCAATTCACAAAGACGGGGTTCTCAAGGACTGTCCTCACCAAGACCAGTGCTTTCAACTGGCGAATAAAAATGACATAACACAATATTCTGCACACATCGTATATCTTTAAAAAAATTCCAAATCTGCATTACGAATTTACAATTCAAACTGCAATCGAATCTTACAGCTTACTTCCCTCCAAAACATTTCACTGCATCAAAATCTGTTCGCAGCAATACAAGGCTAATAACAATATTATAGTCTATGCATCAACATCATCAACAAATGTTTGCTCTTAAAATTTTTTCAAATAATAAGCAAAAATGAAAAACCAAGTTGTCAAACATAAACAACCAACAAACTGGACAATGGTTAAATGTTATTTACTGTTTGTGGCATACCAGTAATTACGTGAGTCATGTATGTTTTATGATCAAATATTGTCTGGTTTAAAAACAGAATTTGAAAAAGTTCAATAAATTCATACTTAAATGTTCGTTTGACAAGAAAACCTGACACAAAATGAAAAGTACAGACATACGCTGGCATCTTTATTTCTGTACAACTGAACGTCAAAATCGAGCTTTTTTAACAAGCTGCAGACGTTCTCTTCATCAAATACTGCTCCATCACGAACTTCCATATTCGCCTTGATGAAGAAATGGTTGCTGATTACAACTGCACGACCTCGAGGCCGACGATTCATTGAGTACATGCGCTGTTCACGGACACATAAACATGTTGATGTCATCAGAGACACAGGAACAATAACGAACATGTTATGAACACTACACTGTGCCTGTTATAAGCAGTTTAATACCTACATGGACAACTGGATAATCTGTCAGTCAAAGTGACAGAAATCTGAACAAAATGTGCTCGCTGTGTTTTTAAAACTGCCTTGAAAAAAGTAATATTTGGCTTGCACTGTTTTTCCTGGGAAATTCAGAAGCAGACTTTCGGTTAAGTGGAACTTGAAAGGACATTTGATGGCCAGTTGTGTCAAAAATTCTTAAGATTTAGTATTCCTTCATCAAGTTACAGTCGATATCGAAGATCATTTTTTGAAACACGGTGAAATAAACACGTTGTACATTATGTGTGCAAAATTTCACCTTCGACCTCCTGAGCTGAAAATTGGCATGCCAGTCACCCACACGATCCATGCCACCCACGCCCCAAGGAACGTTCAAACCAACTATGGTTTTCCTGCATCGTCAGCAAACTAACAGGATAAATACACCAAAGTAATAGCTCAAAAACTATGCAGTTATTGCAGTATCCTACTATGCAGAAATCACACACTGTTAAAAATATACATAAGCATCATCATCATCATTTCTGGCAAGCACCACTAAGAGTGCGTAGCGCCGAATGTAGACATCAATCTCCAGAGTGGATGGTTCTGAGCCAAGTCAACTGCGTCGTCCATATTGAGGTTGTTGGATTTCAGATCCTGCTGAATGGTTTTCATCCATGTAATACGAGGACGTCCCAGTGGTCTCCTCCAGTTTCCTGCGGGGGAAGCTGTTAAGATCTGTTTTGCATCTGTTTCATCAGGCATTCGTGCAATGTGTCCAAACAGGGACAGGTGCCTGGACTGGACTATGGCTGAGAGATGGGGTTGCTTGGTTAACCTTCTGACTTCGTCGTTGCGCACATGCTGTTGCCAATTGATTCCTAGCAGCATTCTCAGACACCACTGATCAAGTGCATCGACCTTGCGCACATTCTTAGTAACTGCCCAACACTCAGAACCATAGAGGAATATAGGCAGAATGCAAGTATTGTACAGCTTCAACATCAACTTATACATAAGCAGCCTGAGTCAATTTGGGGTTACAACTCTGCAGTTTTCATATTTTCACAAGCGATGTATCAGGGCTGTTATACATTGATCATATGAACAAGTAATTTAAGCAAAGCTCATGAGACGCACGACAGCCTTAGCAGTTCCTATTCGCAGGTTGTCTTGATTTAACTCTATCCATTTTGACGCAATTCACTCTTGAAATCTATGCCGCAGCCACAAATTGCAAAAAAAAACATTAAAACCCCTATTTTAGAAATTTAAGGTCATTCAAGGTCATTGATGTTTACACCAAAAAAGCTTGTCACTATATTGCTTGTTATGATAAGCAGCATGTCTCTGCTGATCTGCAACCGTTTTCAAGCTACACGAGCCAATAGCGGTAAAATAACTACTTGTAGATTCTTTAAAATGTACGTTCTATGCTAAAAAATGTCATGCGCAAAATGTCCAGGTCTATCTTTAGCCATTTCGGCGCAATTCACTCTTAAAATGTGTGTTGCAACCAAAAATTGCAGAAAAATTCACTAAAAACCCCTATTTTGAGGGCTCAAGGTCATTCAAGGTCATCGACGTTGACAGCGATAAAAAGCTTGCCACCAGTGCTTGTTATGATAAGCAGCATGCCTGTGCCTATCTGCAACCTTGTTCACGCTACATGAGATAATTGCGGCAAAATAACCACTTTTAGGGGGTAGCTGTCTTTGACGCCCGCCTGCGCCGGCGTCCTTGAACCTAGGGGGTCGGGACTTGAACTGCTAAAATCTACGTTGAATGCTGAAAATTTCACACGCAGGTTGTCTTGGTCTATCTCCAGCCATTTCGTCGCAATTCAGTGTTAAAATGTGCACTGCATCCAAAAATTGTGAAAAATTCACTAAAAACCGCTTTTTGAGAGGTTCATGGTCGTTCAAGGTCATTGATGTTGGTAAATCCAAAAAGCCTGTCACCAGTACTTGTTATGATAAGCAGCATGTATGTACCTATCTGCAACCGTTTTCACATTATTCGAGCCAATAACGGCAAAATGACATCTTTTTTAAGGGGGTACCCCTCTATGACGCCCTCATTCGAGGGGAACCCCTGCACCCAGTGGCACGAAATTTTGTCACGATAAACTACAGACCTTGGGGCAGACCACAGTGAAAATTTCGTGATCCTAGCTTGCACTGTTTTGATACAGATCACGAGTGTGACAGACAGACGGAGAGACAGACAGACGCCCAGACGATGGCAAAGATGCGCGAAGCATTCTGCTGCCGCACGTAAAAATGAATATAATGGCACTAACATACCTGGTTGGATTGCAAGAAAGCAGCATTATTGGTAGGTTGCACGTTTATGTCCATGAAAGGAGACGTTGTACTGCCAACTATAAGCAAAATAATTAACAAACTTCACTACAATCCATAACGTTAACAAGTAGCACTGACAGTTCACGGTAAGTCAGTAAGATCACCGTTAAGAACATGACTTTCTTTGTTAAGCAACTACATGCAAACATCAGTTAAAAAGCACTTTAACTTATACACTCCCCTTATTCAAAGATGCTAATGTTAATTTTCCCAACTGTTAACAGGTTTCCAATACTCTTACAGATCACAATCTGTGTCCAGAGCTACATATCTGAAATCTGAACTGTCACAAATGACACGCAAAACTTCACAAAACTTACCAACTTCATTGAGAAAATCCTGCTCCGAGATTTCTCGAGCGTCGGCTGTATAAGTGCCTTGCATAGCTATCATCTGTGGACCTGCAACAGTAATGTTTCAATAACTGTTAAAATTGGAACATCCAGTTAACAGAAATCATAATTGTAATTAAAATTCTTCAGATAGCAGAAACTGAAATCAAAGCTTCATAACTTACTCAAAGTTGAAATTACGAATTATTTTCATTACTGAAATATTACTGACCTGCTGTTGATCCTGCAGCTGCAATGACAGAATTCGTCGGCATAAGCACCACTGGCAATACACCAGGTAATACTCTGGACACCTGATTACTTGCTCCCACCACATAACCTGTAGGTACAAACGCCTGTTGCACTGTCACACCGATACAAGACCATCAACTGGTTAATGCGGCAATTACGATCATATAATACGATGCAATTTATCTACAGTGCGGTCAAAATGACAGGAAATCAGCTTGGCACAAACAAAACTAAACACTGCCGCAAAAAAAAACCCGGTTGAAGTTTGAATAAGCAAATTCTAGTTTCCAGCATTACAAAAAAAATTATTCTACGATAGAAAACAGCCATTTTCAATTCTCCTGATCAATACAAATGTTTCACGGGCAAAAAGCTAACAATAAAAAGCAAACAGAATATTCAATAATAATAAAACTGTAGGATAAATGTATAAACCAGTATGCTAAGCTATTTTCTTACTTGTTTTCAGTTTTCAGTACCACTCCCATTATCGCTCACCTCACCACGCTATCATCATTCATCATTCATCATGCATCTCCTCGCTTGTCTCATCACTTTTCTCATCATAACGTCATTGTCACATCATCAGGGCACGTTATCATCTTCATCTGCCTCTGTTTCTCACCTTTCCTTGTATCACACTGCCTCTCAACAATACTCACACTTAACCCGTACCTCATTTTCTTTCTGTCTAATCTTCTCTCGCTCACGTATCCAGTACTGTCATAATCCTCTTATCTTT
>Ga0209367_1013266_pt1 | contig 10631 bp, 9 predicted proteins | sample WorMetLIZISLAND2_FD_187412 | JGI IMG/M metagenome (GOLD analysis project Ga0209367, IMG submission 187412) | Marine gutless worms symbiont microbial communities from Max Planck institute for Marine Microbiology, Germany - Olavius geniculatus... ...
AAGGCATCATGCTACGCAGAAGTGAAAGCATTGCTTTTGCGTAAGTATAAATTAACTCCTTGGGCATACCGCAAACGTTATGAGACAGCCACAAAAACAGTCCGGCGAAACATACGTCATGTTTGCAAGTAGATTATCTACTGTACTCAGTTGCTACATTGCAAGTAAAAATGTGAAAACATTTGACGATTTGAAATCTTTATTAGTCGCGGACCACATTAAAGATATGCTATCACCGACCTGCTTTCAGCAAGTGCAAGTTCTCGCAGTTGAAAATACAGAGAAGGAAGGGTGGCTAGCACATAACAAGTTAGCTGAAATTATAGACAGATATATTGCGAGTCATGGTTTTGAAGATAAACCACAGACAAGTGTAAACCAAGCTTATGTCTACACTCCACAAGTTAAATCTATGTACAACCAGAAAACAAGTTTCAACGAAACACAGGAACAGAATAAACCAGAACGCAGATGCTTTCACTGCGACAGCAAACTACATATCATTAAGGACTGTCCACATTATAATAACAAGAAGAAAAATGATGTACATGTCAAAACGAAACAATTCACAAATAGCTCACAGAAGAAGTCGGCTCTAGTTCATACAGCAGTGACAGTTACTCCTGCAACTGCAGAGCCTGAGCGTAAACAACATACAAAACCAACTCAAGATGCTACAGTAATGCACATAAATATTGCACCTCTGCGTAGCAGTGAAGAGGAAGTACAATTAAACAATACCAAGATGCGTGACGCAAATGTCGAGGCAGACGTCCAGACATTTCGCGGGACTACAGACAGTATTGCTACACATAAGGGTAAATACAACATCACAGATTTGACATACATCGACGTACAGATTGATGGACTGTCTAGACTTGTCAAAGCCTTACATGACTTTGGAGCAATGATTTCTTTAATGCATCACAGAGTTATAGAAGAAATCAGTCCAAACATTTCATGTGATGGTAAAATCAATTTACGCTGTCTCTTTGGGGAATTGCTAAATGCAGACTTACTAACAGTTTTTGTGAAATCATCTAACTATTCTACAGACTTTATCCCAGTTGTAATGGCGATGACTTCATTTGCGAATACAGATCTCATTCTCACAGACCAAGTTGTGCAAGCACTGCTGTCCAGTAGAAACAATGAATGCAACTCTTCTATTGCAACAGATCTTCGTGTACATAATGACGTAATCACAAACACATATTATGATACAGATACAAGCGAGTCAAAAGACGATTCTAGTACAGAGCAATCACCATTGCAACGTAAAGAAAGCACACCGCTAAAAGCAGTAACAAAGGAACAACTGCTTCAAAAACAAAAACAAAATGCAACATTATCTGGCAGTTGGGGACTGGCAGAAAAAAAGCAAAGGTGGTTATTGTATCCAAGGTGGTTTGTTGTATCACTAAGCTATGGTTGCTGGCCAGTTGTGCGAACAACTGTGTATTCTTCTCAGTCGTAGATTCCAAGTCTTGACACTTGCTCATGAAGTTTATGGTGTTCATTTAGGTCCAAGAAAAACGAGGGAACGAATCTGTCTAACGTTTTATTGGCCATTTCTCACTTCAGATTGCAAACAACATTGCAGAACTTGTGAACAGTGCCAGAAACGAGCAAGGACCACTGTACGTGATCGTGTTCCAATCTCACCCATTCAGAGGGCTGATAAGGTTTTCAGTCATTGGTTCATGGATTGTTTGGGACCACTTTTTTTAAACCAGAATGTACGTTACAATTATTGTTTGGTATTTTGTGACAGCACTAGTCGTTGGCCAGCTGCGTACCCACTACATTCACTGTTTGCCAAATCCGTTTGTGATGCTCTTCTGACCCAGTTTTCGTTAACAGGGGTGCCAGATGTCATCTAGTCGGACAACGCGACAAATTTCAGAAGCAATCTAACCACAGACTTCTTGAAACGGCTTGGATGTTGCCCGAGATTTTCGACTCCAGCTCATCCGCAAGTTTGTGGTTTGGTGGAACGTCTGGTAAGCTCGATCAAATCAGTTGTATCCAAGGTTGCTATTGACCACCCAAAGCAATGGTATATTCACTTGTCTTGCATCTTGTGGGCCTTGAGAGTATCAGTAAACGAGACCACTGGTGTTCCTCCATGGTTGTTAGCTTTTGATTGTTTACCATGAGAGCCACTGTCAGTCTTGAAAAACACCTGGACGGAAGAAGATGTACCATTGAGTCTCTGGAAGGGAGTCGCAGAGTGTCTCCAAGAGCTCCGTGAACGTCTTGGTAACGCAGAACGGTACGCTTCTGACACACTGATAAAAGACAGACTCAATACACTACAAGTTACAATCTTCGCAGTCAAGACAAAACTTTCAATGTTAGTGAGCAAGTTCTAATTTTAGTTCCAGACAGTACATCAAGCAAAATTTTCAGGCGTTGACAAAGACCAGCCACAATAACTGTAAAGTAATCGCCACACAGTTATATTGAAAAATTAAATGGTTCAAAACACAAAATACATGCAAACCAATTACGTAAATTTTACTGTCGAGCCTATAAAGTATCGTGTAATGTTACTTCGAGCATAACAGCAAGTTGCAACAGCGCTTTGACATATGAGAAAGACTTAGATTTTTGTCAGGTGATAGTGCCTCAAACCACATCGGTGAACACGGATGTTGAACTTCCAAGTAAACGCATCAAAAAATCCAAACTAGATCACCTACAATCACAATAAAGGGCAGAATTACTTTTACTGTTGGACAACTATGCAGACTGTTTTTTGGACGTCCCAGGGTTCTGTCGGTTTTCGGAACACACGATTTCTTTATTAGACAGTTTCGTGCCGAAGCGATTACCGCCCTACAAGATACCCGTCAAACTCAGAGATGAAGTTCAAAAACAACTCAATGATTTGGAAAAACAAGGCTTAATTCGTAAGTCCAACAGCCCAATGGCAAGCTCAGTGGTCTGTGTCCTAAAGAGGAAGGATGAGAAGGGAGGAGTACGTTTAGCCGTTGATTACCGTTATGTAAATCGACACACTGTAGCCGTTGCCTACCCACTTCCCAATGTTGCAGACATTGTGCAAGAGGTCGGTAAGGCCCGTTTCATAAGTACCTTTGATGCCACAAGGCAGTACTATCAAACAGCGGTCCGTGAAAAAGATCGTTGGCTACCGCATTCATTTGTGTGTTTGGACTTTTTGAATTTACGCATACACCATTTGGAATGAGGTCTAGTGGTAGTGCATTCGTACGGGCGATGCAACAGGTTCTGCAGCCCATCCGTAAATTCACTTCATCATTTGTTGATCACGTGTCAGTTTTTTCTGAAAACTGGCTGCATTGCCTAAAACATACAGAACAATTCTTACAACAAATTCGTCAGTCGGGATTCACATTAAACCTTCGAAAGTGTAACTTTGCGTTGAGCGCGGTACTTTTCGTGGGTCAGATTATTGGATCCGGTTCTCGATGGGCCGATCCAGACAAGACAGCTGCAGTAGAGAACATGTCAATACTCGTTAACAAGAAACATGTTAAACTGATACTTGGTTTCTTTTCCTATTTTGGGAAATTTATTGCGACTTTGCGCGTCAGGCTTACCATTTGTCAGAGCTTACCAAGAAGAAACGACTTGATAAAGTAAGTTGGGGGCTAAGGCACAACAGGCCTTTGACCGCCTGATGACTTTGTTAATCCAAGCAGCTTCCGCTTCTCTGGCAATTATGGACTGTAACAAGTCGTTTACAATTTGCGTCGATGCGAGCGACTATGCAGTCGCCACAGCGGTAACTCAACTAGATAAAGATAGTCAACCAAGGCCGGTGACTTTTGCAGATGCAAAAACTTAGCCCCACCCAAAGCAAATGGTCTACAGTAGAGAAGGAAGCTTATGCGGCAATTTGGGCTTTTCCAAAGTTTCAACGTTGGGTTTTTGGCTGCCCGGTCACGGTATTGTCAGATCATAAGCAGTTGAACTTTTTACTCAGGCTTTTCGACGTAGTGCCAAGCTTATGAGGTGGACATTGGTCTTAGCAGAGTTCGATGTTACTTTCAAGTATAGGGAGGGGAGGAGTAATACTGCGGCGAATTGTACTTCCGTATCGGTCCGTGCATCGTGCAAAATGTCGCGCCGATCGGCCGACGAAACTCAGAGATTACGCAAAGAAAAAAAAAGAAAAAAATAAACCGCAGCAATACATAAGTCCGCTCAGCAAGCTATCGCTTACGGGCGGACTAATAAACATTTGGGCTAAAACATTAAGTCCTCCCGAAAACTATCGTTTCGGGGCGGAATAAGTAAAAATTTGGGGCAAAGCTCAACGTGAGGTCGCCCGGCGCTCTAAGTCCGACTGCGGGAAATTAGAGAAAGAATAAAATTTTCCCGGCATCAAAGTCACGTGGCCCGAACTCAAATGCATTGGCATACGCTGAACGCGCATTGTCGACTTAGGGGAGGTCGACATGCGCGCTTATAACTTTGTTCGTGGTGGGCGTAATTTTGTCATTTTTTGTCCAACGCCAAAAAATCTTCCTCGTCAATGCCGTTTAGATTTTGTCACTAACTTCATCTATTCCAGAGATATTTGCGTTTAAACTCGAATGTTGTTGAAAATGGCATTGATTTTTGCATGTTTTTTGCCCTCCAAAATTATAAGGGGAGCGATGCTTCCAAAAGTTGTACTTGCGTTAGCACCTTAATCTAAAGGCGCGTCAAGTGCCATAGTTTCGTCGGGCTACACTCTTTAACTCCGAAGTTATAAGCGCGCATTTATTACATTTTTAGCCAATTTCTGACCCCTTTTAAAAAAAAATTGTATGGAAGCTTTTATCGCCGGTAAAAGGTGCGCTAGTAAGACTTGGTCATTTTCTAGCGTGTGTAAAAATTTGAAAGCGCAGCGTTCCCTAGGGGCCGAAATATGGTTTTCCAAATAATGCGGCTAAGAGTAGGTCAACATGCGCGCTTATAACTTTGTTCGTAGTGAACAAAATTTTACATATTTTTTTGTTCAACGCCGAAAGGATTTTTCGCGTCAACGCCGTTTAGATTTTGTCGCTATCTTGTCGCTATCTATCGCTATCTATTTGCGGTCAAACATAAAAGTTGTCGTAAAAAGTACTAAATTTTTTACGTTTTTTGCCTTCCCAAATTTTAAGGAAACGGTGACCCCTAAATGTTAAATTTGCGTTAACACCGTAACCTAAAGACACGTCAAGTGCCAAAGTTTGTTCCGGCTACACCCCCTAACTCGGAAGTTATAAGCGCGCATTTATTGCATTTTAAGCCAATGTTTGACCCCTCTTTGAAAAAGTTGTAAGGGGGCTTTTGTCCGCGGTGGAAAATGCGCTAGTAAGACTTTGTCATTCTCTAGCGCGTGCGAAAATGTGGGGGCGCAGCACCCCCTAGAGGTCAAAAAAGGTTCTTCCAAATAATACGTTTTCGGTGGGTACTATTCAACATAGAGATCTCCAAGGTCACTAGACCGAACTTTACCAGACTTATTTTGCCTAAAACGGGAAAAATTGCTGTTGAACAAGTAACTCACCGATTTTGAATATCTTTATTCGTTTCGGAGTTATTCGCCGCCGAACTTCGAAGTCGACCGAAATCGGGTTAAATTTTGCATGTTTTTGGTCCCTAAAATTTTTTTTCGGGGAGGTTTTCCCACAATTTTGGACCGGCATCAAAAAACTGGGCCTAGTACTGACCATCGTGCAAAATTTTACGCCGGTCAACCTACGCATCTCGGAAATTTCGCGCGGGAAAAAACTAGAAATTTGGGGCAAAGCCTAACATGATTCCGCCCGGCGCCCTAAGTTCGACTGGAAGAAATAAGAGGACAAGGTAAAATTTTTCCGCCATCAATGTGACGTGGCCCGAACTCAAATGCATTGGCATACGCCGAACGCGCATTATCGAGTTACGGTAGGTCAACATAAGCGCTTATAACTTTGTTTGTGGTGAACGGAATTTCACTATTTTTTTTTCACGCCGAAAAAATCGTTCTCGTGAAAGCCGATTAGATTATATCGCTATCTTCATCGTTTCCAGAGATATTTGCGCTCAAACACGAAAGTTGTCGTAAATCGCACCGATTTTTAAACATTTTTTGCCTTCCGAAATTTTATACGGGGTTGTGCCCTTAAAAGTTGTACATGCGTTAACACCCCAACCAAGAGGCGCGTCAAGTGCCAAAGTTTCGTCGGACTACACCACGTAACTCTGAAGTTATAGGCGCTCATTTATTAAATTTTAAGCCAATTTTTGATCCCACTTTGAAAAAGTTGTAAAAGGGATTTTCGTTTCCGGTGGGGGGTGCGCTAGTAAGATTTGGTCATTCTTTAACGCGTGTAAAAATTTGGGGGCGCTGCACCCCTCAGGGGCCGAAATATGGTCTTCCGAAAAAAACGCTTTGTTGTGGGTCAAAATGAGCGCTTATAACTCAGTTCGTAAATGACCGACGTTTACACAATTTTTTTATTTCGACGCGGAATTAATTGTGTTTGATAACGCTTTTTACCGCTTGTCGATATCTCTATCCAGTTCAGAGATATTTGCGGTCAAACTCGAAAGATTTCGTAAAACGTACTAAATTTTGCACGTTTTTTGCTCTCCCAAATTTGAAGGTGGGCGGTGCCCACAAAAATTGTACTTGCGTTAACACCCAACCTACAGCCGCGTCAAGTGCCAAAGTTTGCCAAAGTTTCGTCGGGCTATACCCTCTAACTTTGAAGTTATAGGCGCTCATTTATTGCATTTTAAGCCAATTTTTAAACCCCTTTTAAAAAAAGTTGTAATAAAAGCATCCCGTTCCCGGTGAAAAATGCGCTAGTAAGACTTTGTAATTCTCTAGCGCGTGTAAATATTTAGAGGCGCTGTACCCTTTGAGGGCCGAAATATGGTCTTTCGAAAAATGCGTTTTGGGTGAGTCAAAATGAGCGCTTATAACTTAGTTCGTAGAAGACCAAAGTTTACACAATTTTGTTCAACGCGGAATTAACCTTAACACCGTTTACCGCTTGTCGATATCTCTATCCAGTTTAAAGGTATTTGCGGTCCATCTCGAAAGTTTTCGTAAAACGTACTAAATTTTGCTTATATTTTGCCCTTTCAAATTTTAAGGGGAAAGCTATGCCGTCCAAAATTGTATTTGTTTTAACACCCCAACCTAGAGTCACGTCAATTGCCAAAGTTTCGTCGGGCTCCACTCCCTAACTCCGAAATTATAAGCGCTCATTTATTGCATTTTATGCCAATTTTTGACCCGTTTTTGAAAAAAGTTGTGAGGGCGCCCCCGTTTACGGTAGATGGTGCGCTAGTAAAACTTAGTCATTTTTAAGCGCGTGTTAAATTTTAGAAGCGCAGCACCCCTTTGGGGCCGAAATATGGTTTCCGAAAAATGCGCATTCGGTGGGTACAATTCCACATATAGATTTTCAAGGTCATTGGAACGAACTTTATTAAACTTTCTTCACCTAACGCAAGACAAATCGCTGTCAAATAAGTAACACAACAATTTTAAATATTTTTATCTGCTCCGGAAACAATCGCCGTTGAACTTCGAAGTCGACCGAAATCGTGCCAAATTTTGCAAGTTTTTGGCTTCTAAAAAAATTTTGGGGAGGCTGCCCCAAAATTTTGGACTGGGATTTTAAACTAAACGCAGTACCGAGCATCGTGCAAAATTTCGCGCCGATTGGCCGACGGAGCTCGGGGATTACGCGAGGGAAAAAAGAAAGAAAGAAAGAAACCGCAGCAATACATAAGTCCGCTCCGCAAACAATCGCTTACGGGCGGACTAATAAACATCTGGGCTAAAACATAAGTCCTCCCGAAAACTATCGTTTCAGGGCGGACTAACTAGAAATTTGAGGCATAGCCCAACGTGAGTCCGCCCGGCGCCCTAAGTCTGACTGCGGGAAAATGGCGAAGGGAAGTAAAATTTCCCCGGCATCAAAGTCACGTGGCCCGAACTCAAATGCATTGGCATACGCCGAACGCGCATTGTCGACTTGCGGTAGGTCAACATGAGCGCTTATTACTTTGTTTGTGGTGGACCGAATTTCACACGTTTTTTTTTCAACGCCGAAAAGATCGTTCTCGTCAACGCCGTTTAAAAATTTGGAGCTTAGCCCAACGTGAGTCCGCCCGACGCCCTATGTCCGACTGGGGAAAATTAGTGGAAAGTAAATTTTCTTCGGCATCAAAGTCCCGTGGCCCATACTCTAATGCATTGGCATACGCCGAACGCGCATTGTCGACTTAGGGTAGGACAACATGAACGCTGATAATTTTGTTTGTAGTGGACGGAATTTCACAAATTTTTTTTTGTTCAACGCCGAAAAAAACGATTTTTTGTCAATGCCGTTTAAATTTTTCTGCTACCTTTTTTCGGTTCCAGAGATATTTGCTGTCAAACTCGAAAGTTATCGTAACCGTACTTAATTTTGCACGTTTGTTGAACTCCAAAATTTTAAAGAAACGATGTTCCAAAATTTGTACTTGCGTTAACACTTTAACCTAAAGGCACGTCAAGTCTTCTTACACTTTCTAGCTCCGAAGTTATAAACGCGCATTTATTGCATTTTAAACCAATTTTTGACTCCCATTTAAAAAAAGTTGTAAGGGGGCCCTCGTCCCCGGTAAGACTTGGTAAGACTAGTAAAACTTGGTCACTCTCTAGCGCGTGTAAAAATTAGGGGCCGAAATATTTTTTTTATTTAAAAGCCCCATACAATTTTTTTTTAAAAAGGGGTCAGAAATTGGCTTAAAATGTAATAAATGCGCGCTTATAACTTCGGAGTTAAGGAGTGTAGCCCGACGAAACTATGGCACTTGACGCGCCTTTAGATTGGGGTGTTAACGCAAGTACAACTTTTGGAAGCATCGCTCTCCTTATAATTTTGGAGGGCAAAAAACATGCAAAAATCGGTGCCATTTTCAATAACTTTCGAGTTTGAGCGCAAATATCTCTGGAATAGATGAAGTTAGTGACAAAATCTAAACGCCATTGACAAGGAAGATCTTTTGACGTTGGACAAAAAAAATGGTAAAATTACGCCCACCACGAACAAAGTTATAAGCCGTTCGGCGTATGCCAATGCATTTGAGTTCGGGCCACGTGACTTTGATGCCGGGGAAATTTTATTTTTTCCCTAATTTCCCGCAGTCGGACTTAGGGCGCCGGACAAACTCACGTTGGGCTTTGCCCCAAATTTTTACTCAGTCTGCCCCGAAACGATAGTTTTCGGGAGGACTTATGTTTTAGCCCAGATGTTTATTAGTCCGCCCGCAAGCGATAGCTTGCGGAGCGGACTTATGTATTGCTGCGGTTTATTTTTTTCTTTTTTCCCTTCGCGTAATTTCCGAGCTCCGTCGGCCAATCGGCGGGAAATTTTGCACGATGCACGGACCGATACGGGAAAGACAATCCGCCGCAGTATTACTTCTCCTCTCCCTATACTTGAAGAGAACATCGAACTCTGCTAAGGCCAATGTCCACCTCATCAGCTTGGCACTACGTGGAAAAGCCTGAGTAAAAAGTTCAACTGGTTATGATCTGACAATACCGTGACCGGGCAGCCAAAAACTCAACGTTGAAACTTTTGAAAGTCACAAATTGCCGCATAAGCTTCCTTCTCTACTGTAGACCATTTGCTCTGGGTGGGGCTAAATTTAACACTTGCACGAGCCACCGGCCTTGGCTGATTATTTTTATCTAGTTAAGTTACCGCTGCGGCGCCTGCATAGTCGCTCGCATCGACGCAAATTGTAAACGACTTGTTACAGTCCATAATTGCCAGAGGAGCGGAAGCTGCTTTGATTAACAAAGTCTTCAGGCGGTTAAAAGCCTGTTGTTCTTTAGCTCCCCAAATTACTTCATCAGGTCGTTTCTTCTTGGTAAGCTCTGACAAATGGTAAGCCTTACGCGCAAAGTCGCAATAAATTTCCCAAAATAAGAAAAGAAATCAAGTATCAGTTTAACATGTTTTTTGTTAACGGGTATTGACATGTTCTCTACTGCAGCGGTCTTGTCTGGATCGGTCCTTCGAGAACCGGATCCAATGATCTGACCCACGAAAAGTACCTCGCTCAACGCAAAGTTATACTTTCAAAGGTTCAAAGTGAATCCCGACTGACGTATTTGTTGTAAGAATTGTTCTGTATGTTTCAGGTGATGCTGGCAGTTTTCAGAAAAAAAACTGACACGTGATCAACAAATGATGAAGTGAATTTACGGATGGGCTGCAGAACCTGTTGCATCGCCCGCACGAATGCACTACCACTGGACCTCATTCCAAATGGTGTACGCGTAAATTTGAATAGTCCAAACTCACAAATGAATGCAGTAGACAACGATCTTTTTCACGGACCGCTGTTTGATAGTACTCCCTTGTGGCATCACAGGTACTTATGAAACGGGCCTTACCGACCTCTTGCACAATGTCTGCAACATCAAGAAGTGGGTAGGCTTCGGCTACAGTGTGTCGATTTACATAACGGTAATCAACTGCTAAACGTACTCCTCCCTTCCCATCCTTCCTCTTTAGGACACAGACCACTGAGCTTGCCATTGGGCTGTTGGACTTACGAATTAAACCTTGTTTTTCCAAATCATTGAGTTGTTTTTGAACTTCATCTCTGAG
>Ga0209367_1013267_pt1 | contig 10630 bp, 3 predicted proteins | sample WorMetLIZISLAND2_FD_187412 | JGI IMG/M metagenome (GOLD analysis project Ga0209367, IMG submission 187412) | Marine gutless worms symbiont microbial communities from Max Planck institute for Marine Microbiology, Germany - Olavius geniculatus... ...
ACAATCGAGTGTGTTCAAAGCGTCCACGGACTCTCCAGATGACTACTATAACATGACAGTCTATTACAGCGACGGCAGCATAATTAAAACCAATAAAAAACGATAAAAACAGAGCTGCCGTGAAAACACGTCAATCAGATACGCCACCTAGCGACCGTAATCTGTTTTATGCTAAAACAGATTCTTCACAAATGTAGGCCAATGACGGGGTCTGCAGGTTGGCCATGTTAACTGTCGGATGAAAAATGATATTCATCACTTGAGATGAAATGATTAGCTCAGCTGTAGCAGCAGCAGCAGCAGCAAGTAGAGTATGCCTCACGCGTAGGCTAGACTGATGACTAATGAGTCACTCACTGCAGCAACATCACTATTCACTAGTACTAGGCCATAGAAGCACTGCCAGCTATCTTCTGGTAGGCCTATCTCATCACGGCGAGCGAGCGTCGTCAAAAAGCATCGACGAGGCGCGCATTCGCTGACTCACAGTCGGCAAAACGAGTCTGCTGGGAATTACACCTGTCCAATGTACAGCTTCGTCGGCCAGCATAATTATGATATACCGCCATCCAGTATGAATTAAGCCGTAATGAGTATAAAGGCAGTTATAGTTTCTGGTTGATTTGTAACGACAGTTCTAGAAAAATATTATTTAGTCTTGGGAATTACAAACTAGAGTTTTTTTACGGTAAACCCTACATGTTTTGTCCAAATCTGTAAAAATGAAAAAAATATTAGCTTTCTTTATTCACTGCTTCGTAAAACGGTGTTCATTTTTTTGCTAGAATTTCTCGTTTGATCGACGTCGTACAAAACTGCATGTGGCCTGGCCAGGAATGGCATCTAGGCTACCAGTATTACGCTTATTTAGTTAAAGAGATATTACAGCCGATCGTATAAGCCTAAATATACTCTGCTGCTAGCTGAAACGTACAAAATATTTTAAATACGATAACCAGACGGCAAAATTTCGAATTAGCTCAGTATGAAAGATTCTTTATAAACCTTTGCACTATTAGAATCTGATCCAAACGTTTTGAACGGATCGCTGATTAATTCAGAACATCCCTAGGGCCTACTGCACTAATGCCTGCAGTCCAGACAACGATGCTCGCTGGAATGGAATTCCTGCGGAAGTCATTCACGTTTCACGTAGCCTAGAAGGTGTATACTGTATGGCGCAGCCGGAGGGAGGGCGGGAGGTCATAACGGCCGGCAGACATGGCTGGAAGCAGGTCGATGTACGCGGCGCCTGTCGCAGTGGCGTAGCCAGAAATATCAATTTGGAGGCCTCGTCTAGCTTTCTTCCCTCCTTTCCCTCCTTCTTTTGTCCCTTCCCTTCTTTTTCCTTTCCTCCTTACCCCTTCTCTTCCTTTCTTTTTCCACCCCCTTTCCTCTCCTCTTTCTCCCCTTAGACATACGACCTAGTAAAATCCTGCTAAGAGATCCGGGGGAGCGCCCGAAATCGAATATTTGGTTCATTATAGGCTTATAGCTTTAAAATATGAGATTTGGTGGCAACTATTTTAACTATTCTTCTGACAATAAACTGACGAAATTGTTAAATTCACTGCTGTTTAAACGTATGTTTTTGTTCTGTCTGTGGGATGGGGCTGGGCCCCTGCTCCCCTCCCCATTGGCTACGCCACTCCAGGGGCGCTAGCTTCTGTCAAGACAAAGGCGAGCGTGTGTGGCCCAGCACGAGGGCCGTGGCAGTGTACGTGCGCTAGTGCGTGGTCGCTGGAAAGCCGGCATCTCCCGCCACTGCCTCACTCACTCACTCACTGATTGTCTGTGGTGCATTCGTCACTGTCAGTGTCTGCCGCCGACGCCGCCGCCGCCGCCGCCGCTGCTGCTGCTGCTGCTGCTGCACGTGTGGTTCGCACTGCAGCCTCTTTCAGTTCTCCGGTTCTCGTGTGCACGTAGTACTACACTGCTTTGAATAGCGGCATCAGACGTCGGTCGGCCAGCTTCGTTCAGCTTCAACCTACAGGTTTGTGAGAGTTTCTGTCAGTGAACAGATCAACTGGAACAGAAAGCACGAGACAGACGACGACTTCGGGCTTTGGTTGATGGTCGAGCTGCACCAATTAAGCGCAAACATTGAGAAAAAGAGACGTCAGCGAATGAACCTGGAGTCAGTTAATATTAACTAAGCAGAAATCTTGCATATGGCCCCATACGGTTCTGGATTATAAATTCCCGACGATGTCGATAATATAGAGTTCATCGACAGGCCCACCTTCTAGAGGTGGCACCTTGGCACTGTGACTAGGGCCCCGCGCCCCGAAGAGGCCCCGCGCCAGGGCGGTGATCGCCGCAACAAAAGATAGATCGATCGATCAATCTATCTAATTTCCATCGCTTTTAATTTAGAAGATAAAATTGTTGTCACAACTTGAACTCAAACATCTAGAAAAAATGTCGGAGGGGGAAGAGAAAAAGTTTCGGTGTAGCGTCCACATTTTTTTCGCGAGCAAAGCGAGCGAAATTGTAAGTATACAAACCTACAAGACTACATTATACAGACACTTAGGCCTATTACACAGTGGCCACATAGTGATGTGGTATTAGGGGCCTCGCGGGTCAGTCAGTGCCAAAGGGCCCCGCGCTGGCAAAAGACAGCCCTATTCACCGAGTAAACTTCTTCATGAGTGTGGAAGGGTGCCAGGTAATCGTCGCCGCGACCCTGGGATGAAGCCAAGAATCGATTTGCTTAAGCATAGAGATCACTATAGCCTAATGGCCACTCCAAGAATGGTAATCTTCTAGACCTACACCAGTCCTGTACTGTACAGTAGTTTGCCCGTTTGTTTCTCGTCTATTGTTCCTTGCGTCTTACTGTAGCTTCTTATCTACCGACAGAGATTGTTGAAAATTTGTATTTGCTTATTGTGTTTTTGACTCAGCGTTGCAGTCTAACATCAAAGTTATAACAAGAAACCCAGCTGTCGCTATGGTGGGCCGACCGTACCGCCTATATCCGAAGGCCAGCGCCCGACTTCCGGTTGCGGAAAGAAAGCGATTTCCCGGAGTGACTGCAGTCCCTACTCCCTATATACGTTATGGTGACGCTGTTATATCGAACGCTGCAATGAACGCTAGGATACGATAGGCCTACGGTAATTCTTTGCATGTAGGTGATGGCTGCAGGCAGCAATTTTGCATCCAAAATTGCGGCCAAAGTCTGGCAAACCGCTGCAGACAGAGACATGGTTACTATTGACAGCCTGAACTCGTCATCGCCCTGTCCAACGGTACCATCGCCAACTTAGGCTATACCCCTACGACGTACGGTTTGGCCACAGTTATCGTTATGTCATGCGTGGGACTGCAGCATTAGGCCTATGCTTTAATAATTTCATTTTCAAAGCGGGTCAAGGCCGCTGTGATCACCGCATAAGCCTATCCTGTTCACCTGTAGGACCTAAATCTTGTATGCATGCACTGGCGTTCGAGAGAGTTAAAAACTTAACGCTGTAGCGGAAGTAGGCCGTGACCTGGCACAATGGCATTTCGTGGCATTAGTGCATCACTGATTTGCAGTAGGTCTTATGAAAAACTTTTTGTTTGACCTGGGCAGTCGACAAAAGCCTGCGTGATGTTTGCCATCTAAACGAAGAATGCCATTCAGTCCGTCAAATGTTTGCATGCGTCGCACTTATTATGTCCAGTTTGATGGGATACGAGCGTCTAATATGGAGTGCAAGCGATTTGTTTGAATCTGATGAGCTCTAGAGGGAGGGAAGTGGGGGAGTGAGCTGTAATCGTCTCCGCTAATTCGTGATGCTCCGTTCGGCTGTGCGTCGCTGTCGCCACCTACACTGCAGTATCCAGTGAAAAGGGCCCCACTTTCCCACTTTGTCATTTATAATATTTTCACAATTTCGGCAGTCTTAAACTACGAGAAATTGCAGTAAGGTGATATAGAATTTGTGTAAGGACCCACTGCGTTACCTTGTGAAAACTTGATCGCAACTTTAATCGCATTTAGTGCTTTAGTTACTATATTTTTTGGGACACAGACTCACAGTAAAGATATTGCCAATATTGCCAATTGCCAATGCCAATGACAAGGTAGGCCCTGTGTCAACATCTGTCCTGATCTCTGCACGACTGTTTTTGCATCAGTTAAAATTGCATTTTAATACATAACGCTGATTTAATTGCAGGGTAAAATTTTCAGTCTGATTAAAAGTAGACAGAGTCATAAACACGTTTAGTCCGATTTCGCAGCGTCTGAGTACTCGTATTTTATCAGCTATGTAGGTGTGTGCAATACTACGTGGTAGATCTGTCTATCCCTTTTTATACAGATGCAGTTATAATACTAGTAGTGCGTATAGTGATCAGAACCAGCAGGGCGCACTGGATTTGGCAGCAGCATAGCGAAAGTGGTTAAGTCACGAACGGCGCAATCTATTCTATATTATGCCTATTGTTATGCGATCCATCAACGCCACTGCAAATTGTGTACCCACTATTCCGACAGCTTTTCAAGGCAATTTTCACGCTATAAATCTTAGTTCACAGACTCTGTGAGTGTATATAGACTGTACGAGTGAAAGAGAAGAAAGACAGAATAATAGCTTACTATTTCTGAATCGAAAAACGTGCATACTCGTTGATAGTTGTGAACTGCAGCGTTGCGATCGCGAGCTATAGTAGTATCATGTATTTTCAGCAATTCGTATAAATATAACGGTTTTGCTGTATTTGCTTGTTTTCGAGTTATAGGAGCTCTTACAGACAGACAGACGGACGGACGGACGGACAAGACGCTTAATGTGGCCTATTATAATGACGCCGCATAATAATGCCAATAGTGGCAAATTAGCCAGCGTCCCGCTGCTGATTACCAACTAAACGATCTTCGACTTCGCTGTAATCGACAATAACGCCCGGCCAGACCAATCCATGAATTAATCTCACTGAGCGATAGGTCTTTTTAGGTCTAGGCTTACGTATATTCATCGGTATATAAATACCGTAGTTATATAACGGTGTTGTTAGCTGTTGCAGCCAAGCCATTCCGCCTGTTGCTACTCATTTCGCCGCGTAGTCTGTCGGTCTGTATGTCGTCAGTCTGTCACATTCGTGCTGCACCCTGCTTAAATCGTTCGACATATTTATATGCCATTTGGCAAGTACACTCGGGTACACCGACACAATGTGTTGAACGGGGGTCGTCCTTGACCCCCAGGGAAAGGGACATCGAACCCCAGCCAACCGTCAGTCTTATGCATGCCACTTAACGAATACAAACGAACGATTCCGCCTTTTGCCAAGTCATTTGGGTCCTTGTTGGCACTCATCGCGACTCAAGGTCGACAGGCGCAACCAACTGTCTCTCTGCTCGATCTGCTGTCACAAGAGCACGCCGATCTCAAGTGTGCTGCCGCGAAGTTAGCTTAGCCAACAACTCGTGTGCCACATGATCATATGCGAGCTTTGCGTGCGATTTGCGACTCTCGTTCGTTGCGTGCACACCTGATAGAGGTGCGCGGTAGACCGATGTAAAAAAATATCGCTACACCGTCGTCATTCTATTCATGATGGAGTAGCTATCTGTGGAGTGTGGTGGACAAAATGGCGAATGACGTTTATATGTCATGAAGGTATCGAAATGAAGTGACCATTCCAGTTGGCTGCATTTTTTTTATAAATTATGTTGTTGCATTGACGGCAATGCCGTTTACAATGTTTTCTCTTCCAGCTTCATCCACGACAGTGTCAGTGAAATCATGCACCTATAACCAAAGAAAAATCTTCTGATATGACATCAGAAAGCTTTATGGCCAACTTCTCCGACTCCCGAAACATAACTCGACGTCGTTCCGTTATAGGCCTAGTCTTGTTTGGAGTTCCCTGTGATGTAGCTGTGTTGGTGCGCTTCGTCTGTCACCTCTGCATTTTTAAAAAGTAAACCAGACATCTTGCAGAAAGTGAATAACTGCCTTTTGGTGAGCTGAGATGCAGTTTATAATGAGCACTTTACTGAAAGGTTTCTGGGAAGTGTACCAGTGAAAGAAGTCTGGAAGTCGATCAATATTTGATGAAGACAAAAACTCAGTTGCGCCCATTTTGACTCCAGGCGTAGTTACAGATCAGCTGCGAAGTGTCCAGCCCGACTGCATTGTAGCTCGTTCAGTTCGCCGGCAATAGGCCTAGTGTGCAATGCATTATTTACGTTCCAATCTCGAAAACTGACATGCATAGAAAATGCCAGCTTAATCTAACAATAAGCATAGTGTATCGCCTTAATTAATTTAGAGCGCAAATGATAGGTTATACGTCATAGGCCTACTGGCCTAGTCGATGTACATGAATTCCATAACCCGATGAACGATATAGCAATCTGTGATGGCAGCCTGGAACTTAAAAAACTTATAATGGAACTAAAGAGAACTACTAAACCGAAGAAAAGTTAAAAAAATAATCAAGTAAAATCTGCAAAGGCTGTCCGGGGTAAACGAAAGTAAAGTATATTGAGGGGACAAAAGGATGTGTGAAATGAATGATTGAAGGAGTGATGGATGTTGAGAGTGGTGAGAATGAGATTGGAGAACTGAGTTGAGCGTAAATAAGTTATGAGCAAGAAATTAGACAGACAGATGAGGTCACGTGGCTGATGAGGTGAGTCTGCAGAGCAGCAAGTAGGAAGAGCTAAGACGATGCATACCGGTACAATAACGATCAGCAGCTGCCAGCGTAGCCTATAGTCTGACTTTTGAACTTGCGAAGGTGAACGGTAGGCCTAATTCGAGCAAGAATAATTGACTTAGTTATGTACTGGCGAGGGGCAGATAAGTAAGTAAGGACATTTGGGGAGGCGCAAATTTAACAAATTAAAGGTTGCCCACATGTAAAACTAGAACTAAACGAAAACGAAATCGTATGCAACCCCCTTAGTCACAATGCGTTGCTATCTCATGCCAATTAAAGTCGTTAGCGTCCGCTTGGTTAAAATGTTCATAATATCCGATATCGGTCTGTATTTTTAAAAAATCAACATAGGCGCCCGTTGAATTATGCAGGCCTAGTTTAGCATTGAAGTTGTTGTCCACTAAGAAGAAATTCATCTTTCTTGGGAGAGTTCAGAGATTAGCAGGAATGCGGTAGCAAGTAGGGGACCACGATCACTGCGTGGCGAACGGCGTCTAAAATCTGTTTTCTGTTAAAGGTTATCTCGTCGCCCTACGTACATAAGCTTAGCCTCACCGACTTTAAGGCATAGTTTACATGTTGATATCGGATTCTGCTAACAGTTTGATTAGTCGGGATTGGGACCGTATAGGTACTGCAGTCTGCAAATAAAGCGTCTGGCCATTATGCTCACATTGCAGTGCAATGATTGCACAATTGTCACGTATTCATTTCCATTTAGACTGCATGGGTCGGCTCGCCGAGGGCTGGTCATCTTGACGTGAGTTTCATACAAAGCATACGCTACGATGTACAGTACGCTATAGACTGCTGTATATACTGAGATCATTGTATGGCCTGACAGTGGACTGCAGTTGATTATATTATTATTATGCTTGCCTTCATCACCGCCGTCTTAACTCGTAATAAGAAACTGTTGTTTTCGTCCACGTATCGCTGCTTGTGTGGCTTGTCAGTAGCTGACTATAGCAGTGATTATGGTGACTGGATGAGTCAGAGATGGTGGCGTTGTTGACCTGGCATATACAGGGTGGGCCAAAAAATGGCACAGTTTTTTGTATACCCCATAACTTCACCAAATATTAACCGATTTTTAAAATTTTTTCACTGTCAGAATCAGGAGACAATTTGTAATGAAACGGTCACTACAGATCCCACCACACCTCAAATGTGTCGCTACACTACCTCGTGAAATATCAGATGACGCACTCAGGCCTGCAACGCCACTGACCGGTTGCGTGATCAATGTTGATCGAGCCTGGCATGTGGCCCCAAACAACCCAGAGTTAAATTCAGTTGATTATGCTGTTTGGGACGCCCTTCAATAGAGGGCCTATCAGTGTTGACGATTCACGACAGTCAATTAGCTAAAAAAAACCATTGTCGCTGAGTGGGGCAAGGTGCCGCAGCGTTTAGTTGATCGCGCCATTGGTCAGTGGCGTCGCCGGTTTCGATGCGTCGTCCAGCAGCAAGGCGGACACATTGGAAATTTGATGTGAAAACTGTAAAGATGTGATTTTTAGACAATAACCGAGACAACAAGCTCGTTGTTTCTGTTGTTAATTTTTTAAAATGTGTTGTTAAAAAAGTCGTCTTGTTTTAATTGTCATTTTTAAGACACTGACATTTCACAAGGTAGTGTAGTGACACATTTGAGGTGTAGTAGGATTTGTAGTGAGAGTTTTATTGCAAATTGTCTCCTGATTCTAACAGTGAAAGAATTTTGAAAATCGGTTAATATTTGGTGAAGTTATGAGATATACAAAAAAAACTGTGCCATTTTTTTGGCCCACCCTGTATATGCCTACCTGCTGCTACTGTACAGTCTCAGAAGAACTGTGCACTCCACAAGTGGCGTGAGGACTATAGCTTCCATGTAATTTTGGGTGATCGATACTGAAGAGCTTTTCATTTAGTTACATTTTCTTACTTTCCTTCCCAAAGTGCTGGCTACTTAACTTTGGTCTTGGTAATACGGAAACATTGATGGTGAATATGTTTGGTGATAAGTAACTTATAAGTTAGTGCTTTTTGATCAAAGAATGGCCGCGAAACGTTTAGCGAAACATCTGGTCATACCGTGACTGACTGACGCTGTTGCGCCTCTGATGATAATTTATGACAGTATACACCTGTTCTAAACTTCTGAGTCCGGACTGCACGCTAATAATTATTGTATTTATTGGTATGCCGAGTTTTGCCAACCAGTGTTGATAAAGATATTGGGCGTGACGTTCAGGTGGAACGAGGGCAGGTCCCGGAGAGACGATTATGGGTGAGCGTGAATGTACCTTGGGCGACGGCTGTTATTCTACTAGGCCTAGTATACATTGCTAATGTAAACGGGAGGGAAGACTGATGCCAGATGGCCACAGTCTGTGCATACCGGTAGGTCTACACGGCAATGTTCACGCTGCATTGACCGCCACTTGAACGGTACCGCATATCAGTGCGTCGACCACCAAGATGTATGGGGCATCTGACTGATGGCAGTCGGCTGCAGGGCTGAGCTCTAAAGCATTTTTTTTCCGCCGACGCAGCACTTCAACGCGGTCAATGGACGCCGTTGTGCATGCGTGCGTCGGCGCGCCTATCTGACTGTTTCATTGAGAAATCGTGTTTGTAAAGTCTTGTTCATAAACTTATTTTTATGACAATTATTAGCTCGTTATGTTTTCTCAGCTATGTTGGGTGGAAGCTATTGTGATCAGATGGATGCCGGAAACTTAAACACTGTTGGCGCGGATTTCTTACTTTTGTGGCCAGTATTTTATTATTTTTTTTGTAACGCTGCCGTGCAGAGATAATAATATTGAGAAGGAATTCTGCCAGACTCATTTGCTGAGATTGCTGGGAACTCAGCGCAGGCGTTTCTCTAGCGTTAAGTTTGCAAATCCATTGCGTGGTTGTTGTGGATTATGGCTACTGTTCATTTTTCAAAATTTTATGCAGAGATGGTGCATTTTTTGTGCAAAATTCCCGCCTCCCTTCTGAGTCCGCCATTGGACATAGTGGATGGGACATTAGCATTAGCCTACGTATTGATTGATGCATGTTTCAGAGACAAGGATCGAGGATCAGTGATCATGGGAGCTAACTGTTGCGCTGGCATGAAGAGCGGCCCGAACAAGTCGCTGCCGGAGAGTCAGAAAGCGAACAACGTCGACGAGACGGACATGCATGCTAACGGTCCGCAAGGTGATGCCGCAGTCGACAAGGAGACGCCGAACGCCGCAGGCGATCAGCAGCCGCTACCGGCCGACCATGAAACACCAGCACCTGCCAGTCATACCGCAGACCACATGCAGACGTCATCAGCGGCGCCGGAAGAAGTGGAGCTGAAGATCACCGAAGAACCGGATCGGCCCGAGTCAGAACCAGCACCAGTGACAGAGGAGATGCCGGAACAGCCGGCAACGCCGCCGACAGACACCGACGTAGAGAAGGACCAGAATAAACTGTCATCAGCGGAAGTGTTGTTTGTGTCCGAGGACGGCGATGTTGCGCCGCCAGCGTCACAGACAGCGATGGATCAGCACGCTCAGACGACGCACACGACCGAATCATCAACCGAAGTCCTGCACACAACGACGCTTGACGCAACGCAGACGACAACCGATGAAGCGCCGACGAGCGTCGAGAAGGTCGAGACGCAACCGGAAGTCGTCGAGCAGTCGAAACCAGGAGCAGGCGACGAGTTCGTCACGACGCCAGACAGCTCGCAGATACAAACACCAGCTGCCGCCGCGACTGATGAAGCTGGTCAGGCACCAGCAGCAACGATGAGCGGAGGAACTGGGGACGCGCTGAAACCGGCGGAGGACACGGAGGTAGTGGTCGAAGCACCTGCAGCAGCCAGTGAGGTCAGTGCAGCTGCCATCGGCGTCGACCTGCTGGAGTCAGCAGCCGCCAGTGAGCAATTGCCCGATGATACGGCGCACGGCAGTCCGCAGGACACTGCAGT
>Ga0209367_1013270_pt1 | contig 10626 bp, 6 predicted proteins | sample WorMetLIZISLAND2_FD_187412 | JGI IMG/M metagenome (GOLD analysis project Ga0209367, IMG submission 187412) | Marine gutless worms symbiont microbial communities from Max Planck institute for Marine Microbiology, Germany - Olavius geniculatus... ...
TTTGGATGCTGCGCACATTTCAATACTGAATTGCGACGAAATGGCTGGAGTTAGACCAAGACAACCTGCATATGAAATTTTCAGCATTAAACGTAGATTTCAGCAGTCTAGGTCCCCATCCCCTAGGTTCTTGGAGCCCGGCGCAGGCGGGCGTCAAAGACTTCAAAGATTTCGAGCTGTGCAAATCTTTATCATTCACAAGGTGGCGCCACGGTACTGGCGTTGGTGGCGTAGTTGGTAATGCGTTTCGACTGAAACGAAGTTACTCTACACCAGGCCCGGTTAGTACTGCGATGGGTGACTACTGAACCAGAACTGCTATAGGCTTTCGCGTGTCTCGTGAGCTTTGCTCAAATTACTTGTTATTGTTATGATTAGACCTGGGAGTCGGGTCGATCAAGTCGACTTGGGCCTTCCAAGTCGGGTCAAGTCGGTCTGTAGCAGCGTCACCGTCGAAATTTTCTGGCGCCGTCGGTTTCATTACAAGTCGTTTCAAGTCGACTTGAGAAGTCGACTTGACCTAAAGACGTTGACTTGACTAGTAAGCTTACACCTAGCAGAAATGAGTTCGGGCAAATAAGGCAATTCATAACATATTTCACTATTTCAGTAATCGTATATCAAATAACGGTATATCGATTCGAGTGAACGACGTAAATATGCGTCCAAATATGCAAAAACGTGAAAAAAACATCCCCAACATTATTGACCGTAACTTGAAGCATGATTATCAGATTTCAGTGATTTTTGGCATACTTATTTCTGACACAACTGGTTATTAAATGGCTGTTAAAGTTCCCACCTCACCCACTGTCTGCTTCTGCAGCATTTGGAGAAATCAGATCAAGCAAAATACGCGTTGAAATGATAAAAACATCGATAAATTCCGTCTATCCTGATCTCTGGCCCCAAGAGTCAGTCGATTACAAGATTTGACTATCGTGCAGCAGTATGTCTACCATGTGACGTTAAGAAATGTTTGTGAATTCATGAAGCGACTGGTGAAGTCTGGATTAGTCTGGAGCATAACATTATCGATACTGCTGTCAATGGATGGAGAAATCATCTCCATGTTTGTGATTGCACAATTGGCCAACATTTCGATCAAATTTATTGCAGGCAGCTGGAAACAAAGCAGTTGGATAATGTGTCAGCCAAAGTGTTAAAAATGTAAACAAAATGTGTTTTGTGCATTATTTACATTAAGTAGTAATACCACTTTAGGGGGAAAATGCAATGTTTTAACGGTTCTGATTTTTCCAGGTAATGCAAAAACACACGATGGGTAAGGTAAAAACTACATAATGATTTGATGGCCAGTTGTTTCAGAAATACTGTTACCAAAATTATTAGAATCCGATAATCCTTCTTCAAGCTACAATCGAAAATGTTCAGAATGTTCTTTTTTGATGCACAGTGTAGTAGGGCCTTGTTTTGCAATTAAGTTTTTGCTTGAGTTTTCTTGTAGGCCCACTGCATGACTTCGAGATTTTGTACACTGACGTCCAAATTTTTCAGCTTAGACGTCATGACGTCTTGAAAATTTAGGTCTATTGAAAACCCTGGTGCTAGCTGTCGCGTGTAATAAAACACTTTATGAATAGCCTACACTATACCTAAAGCGTTAACGCAAGTTCATCACAACTTCTGAACGTCTCAAGTCGTTTGAAGTCGACTCAAGTCGACATGCCGCTGTCAAGTCAAGTCAAGTCGAGTCGGATGTGCTCAAGTCGACCGCCATCGACTTGGGGTCATTTTAGCCTCAAGTCGGGTCACGTTTCTGTACCGCAGCGACTCCCAGGTCTAGTTATGATGCAGCTTCTGACTCCAGTACCACAATAAAATAAAATTTGACTAACTTCAAAAACAACTCCAAATTGTTTGGACAATTTCGCTCACCAGTAATTCTTACTTGTCTAGTGATTTAGATTACCCAACTATTAGCTGCAACACAATAAATATATTTCATTCATTCATTCATGTACACGCTGAAAGAGACATACGGTTAGCGCCTGGGTGGTCCTTGTACCAGTTCGACTGTCTGTATGCTGCCCAGCCATTGTCATCCACGCCACAGCAGTGCCACTGTAAACATGAGTACAACACAAATGTAACAAACATATTTATAATATTTTTAAAAGTAAACAGCACATGTTTGGTAGTTTTTAAACATACAGAAGTTTGTAAATGTTGAATCAAAGACGCAACTATTTTTCAGATATTATATAGACAAAATCCATTGTTTTATGGTAGGCTATTATCATAAATTTATAATTTTATATTTTAAACTGTCAACATTTTTACACTGGCTGTTCAGCGTTCATTAAAAAATGTTAAAAAACGTGGTAAAAATCTGAATAACGTTAAAGCGCATTTTTATGAAAAATGAGTTTATTTGCATTTCTTACAATTATGATACATATGCACACATTGGCCTGAATATTGCAAAGCTCTATACAGCTCACTCACATCTGCTAATGGCGTGGTTTAATACACTGATCGATTCTGGGGGTCCAATTTCAACCAATTTTGTATGTTACAAACCATGCAAATAACTCAGCCTTCCATCCCTCCTGGGTAGGTAAATCAAGTACCAGCCTGCTTGGCTGAAATTAAGATCAGGCGTGTTCATATGTGTCGAGTGGCATTTAACACTGTGTAATCTCATATGGCAAATAATGCTCTGTAGCTCTGAGACTGGTTTCCTATGAAGTCAGTCTTGTACAACCACTAAACTTTTATATTCTCTTATTTCAGATTAGGATTTAGGACCATCTACTCTAAATTACGCTGGTAACCAAAATGCATTTTTGTTAGAATTTTGTTTTCAAACAAGTTTTATTAATACAACTTAATTCAAAAAAACAACTAATTGACTGATTGCAACCTTTTCCTGAGCCTCGTCAAAGCCTCGAGTGACGAGGTTGTTCCAGTCATTGTCCATGTGATGTCCGTACACGTCGAGTAGAGATTCCAACATGTACACGCGGACATAGTGCCACACCTGTTAGCACAGATACACACTGACTCAGTCTGATGCTAATGAACAGAAATGTCACCAAGTCTTGTGGCGCCGCGCTATGCAGCAATCCAGCTGAAAGCTGTGCAATCCAAACCCAAACCATAACTTCGAACGTTTGAACTGATAATTCAAAGTGCACACAAGTTACTCCTGAACCGACAAACGTTCATAGAAATTTTGATATTTCTATGCCTTCAGTTCTCAAATTAAGAGCCCATACATAACAAACAAACAGACATGAGAGACAAGCAAAACAACTAATGCAGACTAACAGATCAAACGTCTAATAAGCTGTATAAATTCGTATAATTACCTCTTTTATTCGTTCAGTTGTTGTAGCTGATGAATTTACGTATCATAGGTTATTAACTACTGCTTCAATTTATGAGCATGGTTAGCACTACAATTATAATAACTATGGCCAGAGATAGCACTCCTGGACATGCTACAGTCACTAATGATTTCAGCCATGGCATTTTGTACTAGATATGCACAATCTCTGCACTTCAAACACATTTATTTAAACACGCCACTGCTCTGACTAAGTTCTTCATTCAGAGACAGAAAATGTCCAACTAACTTCTCAATTTCACTTGTCCACAATTCATGCCTTTATTAACTAAAACAACTGCATCTGCTGTTCAACTGTTTAAAATTTAATTACAAGGAATATTATTTAATTACCAGAGTATTATCACTCACACAAAAACTGGCAGACTAACCCAGGCACTGTAGACAATAGCGAGAACGCTTGCCATGAGAGCAACGACGAAAACCAATGACAACACGACAACGTACTACAGACAACAATCAACAAAGTTACTGTATCACTAGCAGCAGCATCATTTACACAGTGAGCTGCAAGCATAAACCTCCAATGGCACTAGAAACAGAAGCTCCATCCTTCAGTTGATGCACACACAATCCGTGGGCTTCTTGTCAATATTATACACTCTACACCATGTCCCAGAAAAAAACAGTCAAAATTGTTTTGGTCATAACTTTGTCAAATTTCCACTAACTTTGACAATTTTGGGCAAAAAATGTCCAAGGCAATAGAATTACGTAAGGTGCACTGTAGACACATGGCTAATATGCTGTTACACATTGCATCATCATGTACAATTTTATTCTACTTATTGCGGCATATGGTACCGATAAAACCGATATTTTGTTGTATAGTGTCGGCTATTTGATCAATTCACGATTTTTTTCTCTGCTGGTTGATGAACTTAATGAATAGAATCAAACAGAATAAATAAGTACGTACGACAAGAAGAATAGTTCTGTTCTTGAAGAGCGTTCCAAAGCATCCGATGAATGAGATGAGAAAGATGACCGAAGCAGCAGAAATGATGAGGTAGCAGGATGCAGCAACAAGTTCAGTGCCGAGAGTCCATGAGACAAACTGAACCTTTTCCACTGTCAGGTAGATGCCCACTGCGATCACAGCACAGCTGAATAGCTAGACATCACACAAACAAGGATATCATCAGTAGCATTACTAATGCACTAGACTTTAAAAACTTTATTTTACTATGGCAGACACAACACAAATAACACACAGTATAAAACCCCAAATAAGCAAAACACATAAGGACACATTACTAACAAAAAGGAAAAAAATCAAAAATCAAAAGAAAGTAAAATACAACAGACCAAATAGAACAACAGAAAAATGTACCAACAATTTAGCACATTACATCTCACATATTAATCTTCATTATCGTAGCTTCTATTTAATCGGCTGATTTTTCTATTCTTATCACAGATGGATTTCAGGCAATCTGCCTGCAGATTACACAGTCAAAAACTCAGTGCCATGCTGCCAATAACCTAATTTTTGCAAGATTTATTGTTACTTTCCCAGCCACAGAACATAGCGTGCCACTGGTTGGTGACAAAGACACATGTGTGTGAACAACCTGCCAGAGTTGCTGCTTGGCAGTGAACCAGTTAAAAATTAAACCAATAACCTCTTAATTGCGAGTTAAATGTGCTGACTAATATGCCACTAAGCCATACAGAATTACTACATACACTGCAGTAGAAACAATCAACTAGCAGACAATAAATTACTCACGCAGAACACGGCATTGCCAATGACTAGTATTGAACGCAAACATTTCTCACCACGAGTGTCATCTGTGTACCGCACCATAACGATGGCTCTCCACTTCTTAGCAACCTAATGCACATTCACAACATATAAAAAGATCATTCATCACAGATATTTTAATACAGACAGATTAAACAGGCAGCTTGCCTGGTACTTTTCTAATGCAAAGTACTAATGTATCATGCTGTATCGTATGTAAGTAAGTAAGTAAACGATTTATAAAGCGCCAAAGTCTCAGAAAGAATCAGGGCGTGTAACTGCCACTTTCATAGTCAGCAAAAAAGTATAAATCATACATGATAAAGTGTGCCTACATTTAAGTTCTTTGAGAATTAATTGCCAGACTGACTGGTTGATATTTGAATCTGTGACCTAAGCTACAGAGATCTGCTGAAAACTACTTAATTACTTAATGACCATTTGATTACAAAAATACTCATTATAGAATAGACAGATAAACTAACAGATAAGATTAAAAAGTTCCCGTTAACACACTTAAGTTAAATACATTAAGTGTATTTATAAGCTGCATAAATACACGTACTCACCAGTCAAGCAAAATGTGATGCTACGGCCTACATGACTTTCGATGTTCCGTTCTACTGCGCAGTTCAAATATGTAATTACTGTCGTTTGGTAACAAGCCTATGCAAATCCTAAAAATAAAATTTAACTGATGGCGTTTCGTTTAACGCTGAAGATGTATAAACCAAGCGAATACAACTGCTGACACCTTTTGTTTACATTCTACCTGTGCACAGGTGAGATATTTCTATTTATAGCACAGCACATAACATGCGACGGAAATAGCGGACATAGGTAGGCATAGTCGCCGTCTCTCTAGGGTCGAGCGCCTATTGATGGTGAATAAAATTAAAATAATTTAGAGAATTGTCGAATAAGTGAACGCTTTTTTTCGAATTGCGTGCGACTTTGTCTAGCCTAACAGATATCGTGTTCAACGTGTTGTTAAAAAAGTTAACGAACATTAGCTTTTTAGCCGACCGTACTTAAGTAACGGTCGAGCTATTAGCATGGTTGTCGTCTGTCAGTCTGTCTGTCCCAGATGTATTGTGGCTAAACGGTGCGAGATAAAGCCTAGGTTGCTAGTAATCACTAATAGGAAGTTTCGTATTGGTTTTCAAATGACATGAAAATCGATGACCTTGCAGTATTGTGGCTAAACGGCAAGTTTTATGGAGTTGGCGATAGTACCATCGTGTAAGGCGCTAGCAAATTACCATATATCTGCAGCAGTTTGGCCGCAATTTTCAATGGAAAGTTTCAAGCTATAAATGGCCGTATCTCGAAAACGGTGAAAGATAGGACCAAAGTTAGCCTACTATTAATTAGTAATAGAAAGTGGCATACGCCATTTCAGATTACACGAAAATCATTGACCTAAGATGGCCTTCAGGTTTACCGACAACTAGTACGGTCGGCTATCCTAGCGACAGTTAAACTTCGTGTATTCATGTACCTATCTTGACATGTCAACGGAGTTCGTTTTTCATTGGCACAGTGTTCATGTATATAGTATTACAAATACACTGCTGCTATGTCACTACACTACCTTGTGAAATATTAATGCATCGCACGCTGGGGAATTGGTTTCGTGAAATGAATTCTTTGGAGACCCATAAGCCTAGGCCTATCTAACACGCGTACAAAGCCTTTTCGTATACGTGTGATTTCCTTATAATGACTTTATCACAGATAACAACATGGCCTACATTGTCCTCCAGATATCTGAAACAAACAGCAATATAAAGTACGCAGTGAAGACAAGATATAACAAGCAACAGTACGTTGTTGCGAGAGAATCAATTTATTCAAATTAATGGGTTCAATCGACATCGACTCACAGATCTACGAACATCACATCGGCGTAGCACAGCACAGTACTGCTCTTCTGTATGTCATATTCTCCGTAAAATTTCGACTTTAATTTCGTTTTAAACCATGAGTCGTAACCCCAAAAATACAACAAGAGGCCTCCTTTGTAGGCCTAATTTAGTAACTTTGGTTTTCGTTTACTACAGTTGCCCAGCAACTTTATAGGCATGTACTTACATGTAGTCCTATCTAAACGGAAGTATGAATATTGCAGTACACAATGTGTTGTCAGCTGCACTCAGCTGTTAGTTGTATTTCTTATTTCTGAACACTGTGAATCCACAAAGATGGGCTATAGGCCTATTGAGTTTTTGTGTAATAATGTGCAATATCGTATGCCCCATAGAAGCTTTGATATTAATTTAATTTGCGTCGTCGAAAGTCATGCAGGGTGAACTTATAAACGACAAGTTAGTGTAATCAAAAGCGATCAAATATCTCAAGCCTCCGCCGAGAATGGTTTTGTTACCGAGCTTCATACAGCTGTTCTCTTAATGATAGAATGATAAACCTGCCCAATTCACGCAAAAAAGGCCAGCTACGAAAGACGCGCTACAGTCTATACAGTTCTTGTTGCGGTATACTAACCTTCAAGGTTATTTAAGTCAGATGATTTTCATTCCATATGAAACAACGTATGCCACTTTTTATTAGTGATTAATAGTAAACTAGGCCGTACCTGTCACCGTTTTTGAGATATAGCCAGTTTTCCGTTGAAAACGCACATTTTTCCTACCCCCTCCATTCAACCCCGAATTTGAAAGTGTTCCATTTGCACTAGATCGCTGAAATTTTGCACTCCTTGGTTTAAGACACAGTACTAATTAATCATGTAAAAATTTCTTCCCTGCGACTTACCGTTTAGCCAGACAACAGACAGACGGACGGACGACAATCGTGTTAAAAGGATTCCGGATCACAGAAGTCAGTATTACGATAGCTTTATTTTTGCACCATACACATTTTTTCCACATAATTTCATATCGAAATCCGAACGGTTTAAGCAGGGTGCTTTTATGTGACAGACGACAGACAGACGGACCACGCTACGGAAAAATGCGCAGGTATAGGCGGAATCGCTTGCGCTGCAAAAAGCGATTGCGTTTAATAATTCGCTTCACACGCAGACAACAGAAAGACACACGAACTAAGCTAAAGCACAATGTGTTACAGAGTTCTGTCTGAACTACTCTTTTTACGTTATTATTACTTATTAAAAACTTAATCCGGGTTTCCACTCAATGCAACGCACGCAAGAAAGTGCGTAACAGACGCAGTTCGCAGCTGTCGCAACAGCCAAAACGCGCCACTTACGTCATTTGCGTTACGTCCTGCCGTCACATCCGTTGCATACGTCTTGGATGAAAACTCCGCTTTTACGTTTGTGTTAGATGGTCTGAACCGTTCAAGCTGTTGTTTTTAGCATCGTACACGCTGCATCGTACATTAATTTCACGTGCGTTCGCTGTGCAGTGCCACCGTTTCGGCAGAAAATCAAAACGCGCTCGAATGTACGTTAAGTGAAGTTGTCAGGACGGGCAATAGTTAATCAGATAACTATGTTAAGGTCACGTGACCCCGTGACGTTTTGTCTTGGGACGCGCGCCTCGCCAACAGGCGTTTAACTCCAATTATCACAACAGCTGAGCCCCTGCGCTATTTCTTTCTGCGCCTCTCTACTTTCCTGCCTGTCTGTTTCTGTTTCTCTGTCTGTGTGTGTCTGTTTGTGTGGTTGTATGTGCGTTCGTTTCTGCAAGCCTCTGGACTATTGGGCGGCGGTAAATTGTTGCTACGTGGATTCTAGGCATCGCCATCATCATAATTATCGTCACCGTCAGCGAACCAGCAGCCGCAGCATTGTCGTAGGCTAACCATTAGAAGCAGGACACGTCCGCAGATAACGACGTTTGACATGCTAATCATCAACATTGACTTGGACATCCGTTCACGCTGCTGCTGCTGCTGATGATGATGATGATAATGACGATGATGATAAAAACATGAGAAACACGAAGAAGAAGAAAAAAAAGTAAGAACAAGAATAAGAAGACAAAAAATTTTTAATTCAGAGGCTCATTAACAAAAAGAAACCCAGAGGAGTCAATACTGTTGTTGTTGCTGCTGTTGCTCCTGCTGATGACGATGATGATGGCGGTGATATTGAAAAACAAACGCTGATAAAGATAAAAAAGAAGAAGAAAGAATGATGTTTGAGTTGCTAATCATCAACAGATTAAAGTGCGCCGCTGCGACCGGTGTATACTCAGCGCGGTATATAAACTTCAGTCCAATATAAAGTCGGCGACGTAGGCCTCGTAACTCAAGATTGGCGACGCACTAAAAAGCGACATCCTCCTCTCGCCTACGCACCGTATGTATTGTATTATTATATGAATGTATCTAAAACTAGAAAGGTAGTTAACTAACAGGACTCAGGCTCATAGTAATGTCTACATGCTGCTTTGAAATGCAAAATCGTTATCAGAAATCGCCAATCACGACAAAAAACAATAACGTAATAAACTTATAACTTTACAGGTAGCGTATTTTAGATGAAGAAACACTGTTTACCGTTAGACAGTGGATTAATGTCGTAAAATTTAAAAAATGCAAGAATATTTACGATTGATTTCTTTGCATTTATTTTAACGTAACCGGGCTCCGGTTAAGCGCTTGCTTAAATGTTTTTGCGAAATCTTTTACATGTGGTTACATGAAAAAAACTCTAAACATTCTCAAGACATTTTTGCAAATCTTTATATGTAGCCACACCCCCAGGCCAAACACAATGCAGAAATTGCTGTAGAAATGTTTAGTTTACTTAAGATCGCCAAAACAAGTAACTCACCCAACAGCCCGCATTTATAGCATGCACACATATAGGCTAAATGTTTTTCAAAAAAGCACCTCTTGTTATTGCCATAACTTAGTCTTGTGTCAAGTTGTCAACGGTTGCTGATAAATTTTCACGCGCGAAAGCAGGTATTGCTATAGCACGTCTTAGACATCGCAATTCTGTCTGTCCGTCCGTCCGTCACACGAGTGAATCAGTCAAAACGGTGCAAGCTAAGATCACCAAATCTTCACCGTCGGCTGCCTGGAAGACTCTAGTTTCAGGATCCGTAGCCCAAAGCTTTTTTGTAACTTCGAAAAAAGTCGCCCTGAGCGAGGACGCTAAATGAGAAAAGGGTATGGAAAATTTGCGACTTTTAGCCAATAAGTCGCTGTATCTCAAAAACGGTGCGAGATAGAACCTAGGCTACTAGTAATCACTGATAGGAAATCGTACACGGACTTGCGATTGGCACCGAGAGCAATGACCTTAGATGACCTCGAACACCAAAATAGAGGTTTTATGGATTTTTGGCGATTTTCGGCTGCAAGACACATTTCAAAAGCGAATTGCGCCGAAATCACTAGAAATAAACAAGGACAAGCTGCACACGAAATTTTTTAGCATTAAACGTATGGACTGCGCCGTCGAGCCGACGGATCGGTTGTCAATGTCATCATCGGTGCGCGAGTTGGTGAGAGTGCAGCCCGATTCTGGAGTGGCAGATCCTTGAGCAGCTGTTACATGGCCAGGCGC
>Ga0209367_1013272_pt1 | contig 10625 bp, 5 predicted proteins | sample WorMetLIZISLAND2_FD_187412 | JGI IMG/M metagenome (GOLD analysis project Ga0209367, IMG submission 187412) | Marine gutless worms symbiont microbial communities from Max Planck institute for Marine Microbiology, Germany - Olavius geniculatus... ...
GGGGAAAGGGAAGGAGAAGGGGAAACTGAAGGGGGAAAGGAAGGTGGAAGGAAGATAGCTTAAGAAAAGTTGGATAGACGCACGCACGCATGGACGGACGCTCAGGTGATTTTATACTCTGTCCAATGCTGACAATCATATTTATGTCTTAACTACTGTGCTGTATTACTTGTGAAAATTAATAGTTAGAGTGATATGACCAGGTGTAGTGTAGCAAAGTGTTTGAAATATGATGAGCTATTTGGTAATGATCGCTTTGTATGTATTGAAAATTTGCTACTGACCATGGTTTACTTTTTTGCGCTAACGAATAGTTTTTAATAATTAATTATAAAGTACCTTGTCTGTTATTGTTGTCGTCGTAACAACTGCTGTTGTTTTCTTCATGGTGATGATTGTCGTTTTCTGCTAGATGGTGCTAGGGTGAAAAAAATTGTTACTAACGTCATTAGCACCACATAGTGTATCATAGGTGGATTGGTAGTCTAACATTTATGATGTATGAAAGGTAGTTCAACTTCTGGTTGGGTCACTATCAGGTGGTTACTAACTCTGTGGATCATTGTCTGTGGATTGGTGAATCATCTCAGTCTATAATCAACACCATAGTCAACTCAGCCTTTCATCCTTTCAGGGTAGGCAGGTAAATTGACTACAGGTCTGCTGGGTTTGGATTAAGGCAGGGTAACACTCTGTGATCCAATATGGTGGGTGATGTTTTGTAGACCATTGTGTTTATGTATTGTATTGTATAGTGTAGCTTTAATATTCGTGTTTTTGTAGGATAAGAGGGAAGATTATTAGAACTGCCATTATTGTTAATGACATATGCACACTTTGAATTGGCAGTTCTTACAATTTTAGGTTTAGGTTATTTTAAGGTTGTGTTTTTCATAAAGGTTAAACTTTCTGTAAAGGTGTAACTTTTTGTTTCGTTATTATGTGTATGTGCATTGCCTAGAAAGGCGGTCCCCGAAATGATCTGTATTGTGTCAGGCAGGACGTAAAACCCTACTCACTCACTCACTCCTTCATGTTTATTCAGCTTTGAGATGGCTTACCATCATTACGAGCCATATACAACCTTTAATCTTTTAATTTAGTGAATTTGTGTAGCTTATTAGTCACACTTTGAGCCTGTGAGTTTTGTTTAGTCAATGGCGTGATATGTAGGCTTATTTTCTGTTGTTTGCCAATGCAGTTGTCAAGTCTGTTGGAGTTGAAACATGTTCAGCCGTCCACTGATGTTTGTCTTGACTTTGATATCAGCAAAATCACTCCTGCAACTTCCTCACTTTTCAGGCTGGTGTTATCACTGAAAATTAATGATTAATCACCTGGTTGACTGGTAGTAAATTCTGTCGGTTGTCGAATAGTTGTTAAATTCGGAGTGAAGTTGGAGAAATTTCAACAATTGAAAAACAACAGTAAATGTGGCATTGTTTAAGAAAAGCTGAGCAAGCATCTCTTTAGTTTAGTTCCATATATTGATAACAAGCAACTATCTTCTTTTATAGCGAAGAATGTGAATGAGCATTTTAGTTTGACTACAGGACTTGATGAAAAACACTCACTGTATATATGACTCAGTCCATTTGAGAGAGCTACAATCTGATAACTTGGGAGTTGATAAGCACAAATGGGTGTATTCTGGGCTTTTACTAACATTTATTTTGTAGTTGAAATTAATGATTAATTAATTATTAATTGTGCTATAAAGATAGCCATTTAATTTTTTGCTTATTTCATTCTCTGTCCAGTTTAGTTCGTATGATAATGCTTATGTTAACATTACACTGATATGTTTGTTGGATGTATGCTTTTCTTGTGATTTAAAAAATTTGTTGCATGATGAGTAGATTTAGCTCTTGCACTCATTAAGCAAAATCAGCAAGTAAGTAAGTAAGTAAGATAGCATGAAAGATGCAGTTAGTTACAATGTTTCTATGGCTTGAAAATTTGTTTTTTAGCTACATCTCCAATTTTTTTACATCATTGGTTGTGTGAGAGGAGTTCTTTACACCAGAGTCACTCGACTCCGTCTGTAGTCTTTTTGGAACTTAATATTAATATGGGTACGGCCATTCCTAGGACGACGAATGGGAAAAATCGTCCGACTTTGGGCGCAATTTTCTCGGCCGCCCGGGCAGCTAGGGCCGCCAAATTTGGCAGGCGCGTAGTCCTAGAAGGGCCCTACAACATATCTTTTGCTATATGGTATTTCCACTTCCGGTTTGGGAATTATGGGGGTTTGAAAAAAATCGATTTCCCAATTTTTCTCCAAAACGGTGCGTTTGTTGGAGGATATCTATATACCGCATCATAGTGCTGTTCAAGTCCAACATCACTATACCCCACGATATAGGAATTCCACTTCCGGTTTCGGAGCCACGCCCCCTCGAAGAGAGGTACCCTAAACGCAAAAAATCTACCAACTTCGGCGCTTAATTACAAAAAATCCTAATAATAATCCTCCGATTTTTTTATTTTTCCTTTATCGTTTCAGAGCGCTACTAAAAATGAACTGAAAATTGGGGTTCACCGTTCAGTTTTGGAGCTAGGGGGCGCCAAAGTCGCAGAGGTGCCAATTTTGGCGCATTTGTCGTGCACTTCGCCGCTTATTGCGCAAAACTGGTTTCACCTATCTCATCGTGCTTTGGGGCCAAAGTGCACTTCGTGGGCCTCTACCAAAGTGCCAAATTTGGTTGGGGGCCGTTGACCCCCGTCCGAGATATGGGGGTTCAAACTCGCCAAAATCGCTATTTTATGTCGCCCGCGCATAGGTTCGTCGTCTATTGCGCCAAACCGGTTTGCTCGATCCCGTCGTGCTTTGGAGCGAAAATGTAGCCCTGAGGGCTCTACCCCCTAGCCAAATTTGGTTGGGGACCGTTCACCCTCACCCGAGATATAAAACTTTAAACTTGCGAAAATGGCCATTTTACGTCGTCTGGCAACACATAGTTGACGTATGCAAAAAATCGGTCTGTCAGATTTGTCTAAAATTTTGTACAACGCTAGGGCTATATCCCCTTCAGCGATGGGTAAAATAAAAATGGGGGGTCCAGGCCGGAGTTTCGGAGCTAGGGTGCACCAAACATGCCTGGGGTGCGAATTTTGGCGCATTCGCCGCACACTTTGTCGTCTATTGGGCAAAAGTGGTTTGACCTATCCCATCGTGCTTTGCGGCTGTAGTGTGTACTTAGTTACTCTACCGATGTGCCAAATTTGGTTGGGGAAGTTTAATCGCTTCCCGAGATAGGGGGTTTAAACTTGCGAAAGTCGCCATGCGGCGTTGCCCAAGCATTATATTGGTTATATGATGTTTGCAAAAGATCAGAATGCCGGAATTGTTTAATATTTTGCACAAACTTAGGGGTACGTCACCTTCGCCGAAAGGTAAAATAAAAAACGGGGGTCTAGGCTGAAGTTTTGGCGCTAGGGGGCGCCAAACTCGCCGGGGGTGCCAATTTTGGCGCATTTGCCGTGCACTTCGTCGTCTATAGCGTGAAAGTGGTTTGACCTATCCCATCATGCTTCGGGCCAAAAGTGTAGCACGGGCGCTTCTACCAACGTGCTAAGTTTGGTTCGGGGCAGTTGACCCCCACCCGAGATACGGGGGTTCAAACTTGCAAAAATCGCCATTTTATGTTGCGAATTTTTGCAATGTTTGGCGTTCCATACCGGTCAACCCGGTAAAGCTGTGGCGATGTTTTCCTAGCTTTTCAAAGAGCTCAAAAGTTTCATTTTATTCTCACAACATTGGTCTTCTATCTTTGGAAACAAACAAGTTATGGGGCCTCAAACATGGCACCCGGGAATAAATACAAAAATTTTTTTATAGTTTGGCGCTCAATAATTACAAAGAACTCGGTGAAGCTATGGCGAATTTGTTTGTAGCGTTTTAGAGATACCAAAAGTATTATTTAATCCCCTAAATATCGAAGTTTTATCTTTAAAAACAAAAATGTTATGAGGCCTTAAATATGGCTTTTGGGACTAAATACAAAAATTTCTTCAAAGTTTGGCGCTCCATAGCCCAGAACTCGGCAAAGCTATGGCAAATTTTTTTGTAGCCTTCGAGAGGGCCCAAAAGTTTTATTTAACGTCCAAAATATCTAACTTTTACCTTTAAAAAGAAAAAAAGGTATGGGGTCTCAAACATGGCACCCGGGAATTAGTATGAAAATTTTATTACAGTTTGGCGTTCCAAAGCGCAAAACTCGGTAAAGCTATGGCGAAGTCTTTAACAGCATTTCAGAGACACCAAAAGTCTTATTCGATTGCCAAATATTGGGCTTCCATCTTTGAAAACGAAAAAGTTATGAAGCCTCAAACATGGCACCCGGAAATAAGTACGAAAATTTCTTTAAAGTTTGGTGCTCCGTAACAAAGAACTCGGTAAAGCTATGGCGAATTTTTTTGCACCATTCGAGATTGCCCAAAAGTTTTATTCAACACCCAAAATATCGGGCTTTTATCTTTAACAACAAAAAAGTTACCCTGCCTCAAACATGGCTTTTAGGAATAAGTACGAAAATTTCTTCAAAGTTTGGCGTTCTATAGCGCAAAATTCAGTAAAGCTATGGCGAATTCTTTTACAGGATTTCAGAGACACCAAAAGTTTTATTTGACTGCCAAAATATCGGGCTTCCATCTTTGAAAGCAAAAAAGTTATGGGGTCTCAAACATGGCACCCGGGAATAAGTATGAAACTTTTCCAAAATTCGGTCACTCATAGTGAAGAACTCGGTACAGCAATGGCACAGATATTACAGTGTTTTAGAGACCAGAAAAAACTTACTTAACTGCCGTAATATCAGTTTTCTACTATACGAAATAAACAAGTTCTGTTGGCTCAAACGTGGTACCCAGGACTAAATCCAGGGTTCGGAGGATGATCCGGCAGCTTGTCATAGGGGCGCGGAACAACGTCGGCAGGGACAGACGGGCCTGGGGGATGACCCAGCAGCTGGGCCGAGGGGCGGGGGATAACGTCGGCTCCACTATCCGCTACTCCGAATCACGCCAAGTGTGGAGGAGTTTTTGCCATGCCACAGCTATGCTGTAGGCATTTATGGCATGGGTTGTCATTCGTTGTCCAACTATCTGTCACAGATCTATTGTGGCTAAACAGTGTGAGATAGAGCCTAGGTTGCTATTGATCACTAATAGGAAATTGCGTACACCTTTTCACATGAGACGAAAATCTTCGACCTTGGATGACCTTGAAGGTCAGTACTGCAACATGAACTGTATAGGCTCTAGCGCATTTTCGCTAGCGACAGCTGGAATTTCTTGTTGAGATTTTTTAATAGATGAGAATTGCATATACAGTTGTAGTTGTTATGCTTGAAATATTGTGCAATTGACTGTACTATTTTATTCCAAGATTTGTATGACTTGTACTGTTTATCATTTGTGCTAAACTATTTTATCAAGTGAATGTATTTCAGTGATATTACTTTGCAGAAATCTATGAAGTTAAGTACGGTAGCTGTGAAAATTGTTTCACATCCACTATGTCAGTGTTTGTCCTGCGACAATGTTGCCATCGCAGAAGTTTTCAAAATTAACCAGGTGTGTGAAAACTGTTATTTCAGCTACTATCCAGCTCTGAAGACATTAGAGCAGTTGGAGCATACATATCTACCACGGGTGAGCAAATATCGTTTCTCGCAGGCCATGTGTGAAACTATCCCGAAGATGAGAGACAGCATAAAGACTGCCTCGATGTCTGATCTGAAGGATTTCCTGGAGAACATTCGACGACACTCGGCGCACATCGGTGAAATCGCCATGAAACAGGTTCGAGCACTTTTTACTTGATTTGTTTTGAAGCAAGTGGAAGAGTCGAAGTGCTTGCCGTATTTTTCTAATGATTTGCACAACCAAAAATAGTTAAATTTCTCAGTGTTGAATTACAGGGTGCAGCAAAAAAAGTGGACCCCTAAAGTTTTTTTGCTGTTTTCTTAGCAACCGTTTGGAATTTTAATTTGAAATTTTACAGCTTGATTAATTAAAATGTTTTACATCTAACTGCCGAGTAAAATGTGATTCTGTGGAAAAACGACTAAGTTGTAGACTTTTTAACGTGACTGCCTATCGATTTTTCAGCAATCAAAAATGTTCAAGCTACAACACCAGTTCAATAACATCATTGAAACAAGTCAAACAACACAGTTAACTAATGATCAGATGCCAAAATTCCATTGTTAGTGTGAATGTTCGAAGTGTCCACCGACAGCTCCAAGCTCCAACACAAGCCTTCAGTCGCTTAATTTGAAAAGTCTTTCACAGTCTTGTCGATCGGTCCTTGTGGTAGGTTGCTCCAGATAACCTGAAGCGGTTCCTTGAGTTCCGCGATTGTTTTTGGCTTTGTTTTAAGCTTGCAGTGAGCTCCAACATTGCACACCACACGTGATAGTCCGACTTTGCATTCGGCGAATTTAGAGGCCATTGGTGTTTTCTGATGAAATCTGGACAGTTGGCCCGCAGTCAGTTTTCTGCGCTGCACGCTGTGTGTGCTGGTGCGCTGTCCTGCTTTAAGATGAACCCAGTGGGCAGCCGGCAATTGCTTTAAAAGAGCGATAATCTATTGATAATTTATTAATGAAATAAATTACTGTTTTTCAAAGCGTCACTGTGACGTTATCGGCAATAATGTTGTAACCGGTTTTTAAAAATTGAATAGCATTTTTAGCTTGAAAATTTTTTAATACTGAGAAATTGGTAGGCGTTCATGTTAAAAAGTCTATAACTTCGTCGTTTTTCAACAGAATCACATTTTACTTGACAGTTAGATGTAGAAGGTTTCAATAAATAAAGCTGTAAAATTTGATATTAAAATCCCAAATGGTTGCTGAGGAAACGGCGAAAAACTTTAGTGGTCCATTTTTTTGCCGCACCCTGTAGTAGAAGTAAATAAGATAATTATTAAAATGTCCATTTGAATTATTTAACCACAATACCAATAGGCGCACACGACTGTGTTTGATTACCATGTGGCCACTACAACTGCAACCAGCTGGCGTTTGATCGCTCTTTCCGGGATCGGGGACCACGCTGTGGTAGTGGCAGTGCATCAGTAGTGTGTTGCAAACAGTGCGAGCGTCGGTCATTCGAGTTCCTAGCATTTTAGCATGGGACTGCTTGGGCGGTTGGATGCAGTAGAACTAGCATGAAAGCAGTCAGTGTACTGTTCGGGGAATGGCTCTGCCCTGATGCAGTGGGCGACTTCACTTTTTGACTTAGACTTTCGCTGAGTGAAAGCTAAAGCTGAACTCTGAACTCTGTACTTAGACCAGAGTTCAACTAAACTTTGGTCTAAGTCAGTAGACTTAAACCAAAACGATTAAAAATGGCGGAAAAAACAAGTAAACCTAACAGAAAATAAATCAACCATTTACGCTTGGACTTGCTTATTTAATTGCGCCGCGCAAGCAAATAACATAATTAGTTAGTTACGTAACATCTGACGTCATTGCATATTTATTACGGTGTTTATTTTTGGTACCAGACTGCTTTAATTTACTAAACTATCCGTACGCATAGGACTGTAAATGGTCGCCATGTTTTCGCTCTGCTAAAGTCAAAAGTTGAAGTGGATTCAGACTCAGCGAAAGTTAAGCCCTAAGGGCTAAAGCTATCTCTTCCATGCAAATCAAACCGACTTTAGCCAGGTTAGTTTGGCTCAGCTTTGGTCTAAGTAGGTACTTTTGGACTCAATGAATTGCTGAGACTTTTCGCTGAGTCCAAACTTTGGTCTAAGTAGGTACTTTAGGCTCAGCGAAAGTCTCAGCGAAAGTCCAAGTCAAAAAGTGAAGTCGCCCAGTGTGTGCCCCTTTAGTTTACTGTACTGTTCCATAAATACAGCATTGGCATGCGGGTGTCAGTTGGTGCAATGCCTGCCCAGTGAAATAAACAGCACACATCTAGCCATTCTATGGATGGACGTGATCGAACTGTTAGAATCAAGTGTTTGAATTAATAGGAGTATAAAAATAATTTTTTCAAAATTTAGGTGTTCGAGTTATTAGAGTGTTCGAATTAATGGAAGAAATACAGTATCATAGGGATTTTGTAAAGTTATGCATTAACAAACAGATGATATGAGTGGTAGTAGTTATTAACTGTAGCTAACTTGATATGCAGTGGAAGTTTAGCTCACTTGTGGTAAAATCAAACACCGTGCTGCATATTTTATAAACTTTTTTATTATAAACTCTCTGTGAGCAATAAGAGCTGCTGGTACTTTTAAATCTAGGTTTAAGTCGGAACTGCTGATTTTAATGTGTAGTTGACCATTCTTCAGGCAAGTGCTGTTGCTTTCTTGACAGCAGTTCCTGAAATGCCAAAAAAATAGTAAATAATAATTGTGATTGATACATTTATATCCTCTGGGTAACTGTTTTTAATGGGGCTGCAAAATACCGGGTGGCCCAAAAAACATCCCAAACATTTGCGTACATTATGCAGTGAAGTTGAAATAATAGTTGAAATAAATCAGCAAGAAAGCACATATGTAGTGGGCAAACATCTTCAAATATGTCTAGGAATTGTCACCTAAAACACTTTTGTATTAGCCAAGATACAAACAAAATAGTGTTACCCATCACACAGCAAATTTTGCAAATGGCTCATCATTTGTGTTTCCATTAGTTTGCAGGCTACACCAGAACGTCACAGTAGGCCTGATCATCAGTCAACTCATCAGCAGAAAATGTGCTGAATAGCTCCTTTATTCTGCTTTGCCATTGCTGCTAAACACCTTTTCTGATTCTGACTGTCTGATGTCAACATCATGCCATGTTTCCGATACCATTCTGAAGACCTTTGAGGTTTGCAAGTTCTTGCAAGATATCCCAAACTAAGTAATGTAGCAGAGTCAAATCTGGCGAACGCAATGTCCATTCTTATGAACTGATTAAGTTGAAGGTGTTGTTTGGAAGAAAATTTTGAGTTCCTTTGATGCGGGGCAATGGAACGCTGTCTCTGCATAATTTGATTTTTAACTCGCCTTACGTCACTGAACGGCATTCAGTGGCATCATTAATGACGTCACTGAAATTTATAAGTAAGTAAGAGTGCATATTGATCTACAAACATGCAAAAGGAAATTTATCTCCGTAAAGTATACGTGTTGTTATAGTTATGCAAAATTTGGTACGTTTTTTGTGGGCCACCTGGTATTATTTCAGATTATTAGTTCTCTAAATAGGAGTGATCTGTGCTGTGGCTGTGAAGGTTGCGGAAGAGAATAACATGGACGCAGACTTGGCCAAGCGAGTAAATGCCGTCGCTGCTGCTGCAGCGCCAAGTCCATTTGTGATGACGTCTTCCACTCTGAAGAGCAACGATGACGACGCTGAAGATGTAAGCTTTTGATCACTGTGTGTTTCAGCCTGATTTTTCAACTGAAAATTGCCACAAACGGAATGCTGACACTGCTGTTGTGTTTTGTACACCTTTTGGATTTTGAATTAGACCCCCTGTGGGACGGACGGATGGGTGATCTTTTGCATGCTATTTCACACAATAGTAGTTTGCCTGCTCTCTGTGTCTTTCCAAACATTATGCTGTTTTGTGTAAATTGTGATGATTTGATATTATGATGTTTGTTGATAGTGTTTAATTTACCGATGATGGTATTATGTAGCTGAACATTGTCTTCATATGTTTCATTATTATTCGTTTGTTAGTGCAAAAATTTTTCAACAAAATGATTTTTGGTGTTTTTATGAAGTTACTTACTAGCTCAGTGATTTAATTTTCTGCTAGAAAAGTAGATTGTATTAAATTTAGATTAAACCGAATTTCTGTAATGTTGTAATTTCTGAGGCTGCATTATACGGACGATAGCAAAGCTGTATCAAATATAAGATGACTCACTACTCACTACACATGGGATTATGAATTCACTCCAAGGATTAAGTTTGCCTTCAGTGCTTAAATGTTTGTTAAGACCAAAGTTAGTTCATGCCATGGTTAAATTCTGTGCAACAGAAACAGGTTTTTACGTGCAACAGCAGCTACTGCTGTAGCGCGTCTTAGCCATTGCAATTCTGTCTGTCTGTCCATCTGTCCATTCGTTCGTCTTTCTGTCTGTCACACTGGTGGATCAGTCAAAAGCGGTGCAAGCTAGGATCACCAAATCTTCACCATCGGCTGCCTGGAAGACTAGTTTCAGGAACCGTAAAGGTTTTTCATAAATTCAAAGTGGGTCACCCTGAACGAGGGTGCTAAATGAGAGGGGGATAGGGAAAATCTGCGACATCCAGCCAATATGGCGTTGCCAGAGTGAGATAGTGGCGCCATCTGGTGAGTACAAGTAAGACACTATAAGCTTAGGGCAGTGTTTTTCAACCGGGGTTCCACGGAACCCCAGGGTTCCGCGAGCATCTGCCAAGGGTTCCGCAGCTGGCCAGTAATCTCGCCAAACAATGTCGTAGAAATACTCATCATGAAATATTTTGTTCAAAATTGCGTTTCTATGCGTTCATTTTTGCATAGACCAACTCTGTTAAATCATTTTTGCTGTTAGTAGTCTTGGCATATTTGCATTTTTAGGAGCGTAGGCTTTCTATGCACGACATTAGGCTACTCAACTCCGAGGATAAGTGTATTAT
>Ga0209367_1013273_pt1 | contig 10625 bp, 4 predicted proteins | sample WorMetLIZISLAND2_FD_187412 | JGI IMG/M metagenome (GOLD analysis project Ga0209367, IMG submission 187412) | Marine gutless worms symbiont microbial communities from Max Planck institute for Marine Microbiology, Germany - Olavius geniculatus... ...
TGTTTTTAAATGTTTTTAAAAAATTTCTGTAATGTTTTGTGTTTTTTTTATTTTTTAATGTTTTCTGTGCTTTTTAATGTCGTATTTTTGTTTTTGTTAAAACATGAACATACAAAATTACAAATGTGATTTATTTCTCATGGGCAAATTGCGTTCAACTGTTTTTGATTTGTACATTCAGTACATTCTGGTTTTTAGTCTTTACAAATGGTACGTTTTTGTTTATAATTATCTGAGTTAAATATTCTTTGCATGTATAGTGGCAAAAAAGTAGCAATTAAAAATATCTGCCATTTAATGTTTTTATGCATGTTTTTATAATGTTTTTTTATAAAAGTGAAAAAAATAAGTTTTTAAAGGTTTTTTTAAATTTGCGAATCAATGTTTTTAACATCTATGGTTTGTTCTCTTTTTACTATCTGTGCTACGCAACCGAACTGGCTTTTCAGTTCAGTTCAGTTCTGTCGCCATCAGAGTCTAAACATTCTAGGCCCTTTCAATCCTTATGGGTAGTATTTTCCGAAAGTCCATAGGCCTATACGTTCTTTCGATGATTATATATAGGCATGCATGGTCAGGTAGTTAGCTGCCTATTATATATGATTATTTAATCTGTCTCTTAAATTAAACCAGCTGGTGTACGTCACATGCTTGTGTTTCCTGTCAATATAATTAATTTTCTTTCCACTTTTCTGAAATCAGTGGCGTAGATAGGGGCAGGGGGTCTAACTCCCCCCCAAGTTCACGCACCCAGACAAAACATAAGCATACGTTTCGACTGCACTAGATTTGGTCAGTGATTATCAGAAAAAATAATTAAAAACGTTGCCACCAGACCTTGTATTTTAAAGCTATAATGCACCAGCTTCGATTTTGGCCGGTGCTCCGCCCCACTGCAGACCTTGCTGGCGGAGCTCACAGCGATCAGTGGCGTTATTGTCCTGGTAGTAATGTGTTTAACTGTTATTATCTATGAAACTGTATCCCGGGAACTGTCAGTGAGCTATCGCATATTACCGTCTTTTTTAATCACTTGTGCAAAATTAACTATTAAGTAATATTTTGTTTGTTACGGACGAGTCCTAGCATAAGCTATTCTAGCTTTTGACTCGTTCCTGCTGCATAGTATTGTCTTATGTTGCTATTGTTGTTTGCTGATGGCGATGTATGCAATAAATCATGATGATGATGATGAATGTTCGTTTTCAATTGATGAGCAGTTGTAGCTAGGGCTGCCGCGGGTACCCGAGTAGTACCCGTAGGGTACCCGGGTAATAAACTACCTGGGTAATTTTTTACTACCCGGATACCCGCATAAAATATTTAAATTTATTCTTTAATTAATATCAAATATTCAACGTATTTCACTAGCATTTTTACATTTTTGAATAATTTTGTTGTTTCGTTTGATGTAACTTTTTAAGTTTCGAATTTTCGATTAGTGTGCTGTCCCGTCTCTAAATATTCGAGGACTCATGGACCTAATTAGGCCTACACACAGTTTATTTCGCATAAAAATGCAGCAAACAGACATAGAAACACAGAGAAAATGAAAAACAAAACAACAGAAAACGCGTTAAATGCAACACATAGCTCGGAATAAAACTCCAAAATCACCGTCACAAATCACAATAATCAGTTTATGGATAAATATTCAAACGTCTCTCGTAAATCATAGTGTCACTTTTCTGTTTTAGCTTACGCAAAATTTATTTCTTTTGTTTAACTGAGCAGTTGTGCAATAATGAACAGTAATTTTTTGCAGTATTTTGTTTTATGCTTGATATTTGCATCAATAGGTGAAGATTAGATGAAAAAGTGAAATTAGACCTATACCTTCCCCCTGTACAACAGTGTCATACTTACTTACTTACTTACTATTCGGTCGGGTACCCGGGTAACGAATTATCCGATAACGGCAGTTCTGGTTGTCGCCTACTAGTACGGTAGACTTGCATTCGTGTGGTGGCGCCACTTAACTTCAATGCGTTAACGCGATCCGAGCGGTATGGTCTAATAACTAATAACTGTACAAAATTTTGATTAAAAACTTTTTTAAATGATAAAAGCTGAAGTTAACAAATTTATGACTGTTACAAAGACTACGCTGAAGTACATTTTTTGTCAATTCGCATGAATAACGTTGCACACCCTTATTTAGTAGCAAATTCTGCTAAGGCACAGAGACTGTCCGCTAACGTACTACATAGAAGTGTGAAGGACTTTGTGATGATATCATTAAATTTTTGTTAAAGGGGAACGTTCAAGCGACATTCCCCTGACATTAAAAATAAACAGAAAAATTAGGACTTTAGGAGATAATCGTTATAATAAATAAACTAGACCCCGTGAATCGATTAGTTGTTTTAAACAAGAAATCTGAGCTAATGCTCATCAGACACGCAAGAGCCTATATTGCAGTTCCTGTTCGCAGGTAATTTTGGTCTGTCTCTATCCATTTCATCACAATTTACTCTTTTGCAGCCAAAAATCGCCAAAAATCACTTAAAATCAATATTTCAGGATTCAAGGTCATCGATGTTGACATTCCTAAGAAGTTCGTCACCCGTCTAGCAAAGGTTAAGTGGCTCAACGTTGGCCCAATATTACGTCGTCCGTTGGCGATTGGTTGGAGTTCGACATTGTCAAAATGTCAAAATGAAACATGGAACAATGTTGTGCCAACGCATTGGCCCGTCGTTGGGCCTACGTCATCAGGGGGCAACCTTCCCCTCATTTACCCCTTCTGCTATCCTCCCCCCTTCCTTCCCGTTTTGAAAAAGGTCCCTTAAATACAGTCTTAGAGCCTGGGGAACACTGTAAGCTCGCTAGGGGTCTGAGGCATTGCCTCAACGATTAACCTTAAATATGACATCTTGTTGCACCAGTTTTATAGTAATTTTCTGAGAATCAGGTGACCATAGTTTGTGCAATTTCCCACCCGTTTTTGAGTTGTGTTTTTGGCAACCCTCCAGTCCCTTCCCTCCTTTCCCTGTAGACTTTCAAGGATGCTTGGGAAACCTGATGCACGGACGCAAAAACACTCTAAAAACATAATGCCTCTGCCACTCCGGCCACAATACATGATGACAGAGGCATAAAAAGAAAGACACAATGAATAGTACGCATGAGAAATAAAGTAAAGTATTGTGGCATAACGGACTAGACACAACACATTAGACAGTAGACACTAACAGTATTTGTTAGCATTAAACTATAAAAGCAAACAAAAAACAGGACCAATATTCTGACAAAATTCCCACTCGTTTTTTGGCAATAAAATTCAAGGACTTCTCCAAAATGTTGTTGGACCATCTGGCCTAAAGGGGAAAAATTAATGCCAGAATGGATACTTTCACCTACCAGTCAGAGTGTCAGCTACAGATATAACAATGTACGTGTGTTAAGTATTTTATTGCGTAACAATCTCACAAAATAAGCACCGATGTGATTGTGCCATACTTTTTTGTTCTGCTCTCAACAATTCACCAATTAACCCCTAATTTGCGTGTTCAATGGAAATTTCAGAGACCAGTGTCGTCATGGCAAAAAAGGGTCTGCCACCCCCTACCGTTGTAGCCTGTCAAAAAATTTCCTTCCAAAAATACCAAAAAACAAGGCTACAAATCCAGGGCTCCCAGCAGCAAGAAGTGAAATTTCAGGACCCAATGTTTACAAAATTTCAAGACAATTTCAGGACATTTTTGTCGATTTCACGAGGCTCAAGACACAGAAAATGCACGTTTTTCTGTCCTCATAAAGGTTATTCATTGAAACAGATCAGTATTGCAGTCCTAACAAGAAATTTGAGCTAATGCTCACAAGACGCGCGAAAGCCTATAACAGTTCCGGTTCACGATAAGTTAATATACAAATACCAAATTCTCTATCTGGATCGCATAACGATAGTAGCATGGCACCACCTTGTGAATGATATAGACTTGTGTTGCAGCCCGAAATCGCCAAAAAAATCCATAAGACCCCCTATTTTGGCGTTCAAGGTCATTGAATTCGACGCCAATCGAGAGTCAGTGTCCGACTTACTATTAGTGATTAATAGTAAACTAGGCCCTATCTCGCACCGTTCCTGAGATACCAATTGGCCAAAAATCGCAAATTTTGCTCACCCCCCTCTCATTTAGCGCCCTCATTCGGGGTGATCCCTCTCGAATTTATGGAAAAACTATACTGTTCATGAAACTAGAGTCTTCCAGGCACCCGATGGTGAAGATTTGGTTGGTGATCCACTGCACTGTTTTTGACTGATCCACCCGTGTGACAGACGGACAGACAGACAGACAGAATTGCAATAGCTAAGACACGTTGAAAGCAGTAGCTGCTTTCGCGCGTAAAAATGTTACCAAGGCACTGTTATGAACATATTAAGGCTAAACTGTAGTAAGAAAGTAAGTAAGCCAAAAGTACTGATAGAGTCCTGTTAACTAAGTAAAGTACAGAATGAATGCAATGCTGTAACGACAGCATAACAAAGGTCAATATCAGGACATTCTAACCAAAGAAGTAAAATTTCAGAACAATTTCAGGACATCTGTGAAATTTCAGGACAACTGGGAGCCCTGCAAATCCTTCATTTTATAACTACAGCTCAATTAAACCAAAGTCGAACTGTCTGTGACATCAAACCATTTGCAGTTAATCGAACTGAGATCAAACTCTCTCCGGTTATCGAACTCAGGTCAAACTCTCTGCAATTAATCCAAATGAAACCAAACTGTCTGCAGTTATCGAATTCAGATCAAACTATCTGCACTTAATCAAACTGAGATCAAACTCTCTTCAGTAACTGAACTCAGGTCAAACTCTCTGCAATTAATCCAACTGAAATCAAACTGTCTGCAGTTATCGAAGTCAGATTAATCAGAGATGTCGCTGTTTGGCTCATCGTGGGTCGACGCTGTTGGCGGTGAACGACGTCCACGCGCATTACGACCTCCACTCCGGTCAGCAGCATATCGCAGCCAGAGTTTGACCACACCCTCAACGTCTGCACGTGTTGCGTCGGACAGCAGCTGTAAACACACAGTCAAACACTTCAGCATACTTTGCAATAATGAGGCAGAGTAACTGGTGATAGTTAATTGACACGTAAATCCCCAACTGTTTACTTTTTAAGCAATAAATGAAACTCCACTGTTGGTAAATACTACTAAAATACTAGAAAATGTAAATTGTTGAAAATACCACGTAAAATACTTCCAAATTATTTTAACAGTATTTAAATATTATGCACAACTTAAATGGTAATAGCACTAGCACTGACCGGCAGAAGTTGAAGGTTTGCAAGCAGGTGTAGTCTTGCTACTTGGTGATTTCATCGGCTCAATGTCATCATAATCTGTGCATTAGTACACTACACTAAATAATAGAAATGAGCACAAATTCTTGCTAGTGCACTGTCAAAACTAACTTGAAATTAAAACCAAAAAGTGAGAGTCAAATGATTTACACAAGAAGTTAAATAAAAATCAAAGTTTAGGCCATTTGAGTATTCATAGCAGTGTAGCTGTCATCCAATAATTCTGACCTCAAAGAAGATGAAAAAGGTTCTGTCCTGCTGCTGATAGCAGAATACTTAGTCACTGCTCTAGCCTGACAGGCATTTAAAGAAATTGTTCTCAGTCTGTGGCTTGCTGACAGCTGGCAGGCATAACAGAACATTGGAGAAGTGACTGAACACCTAGCACGGTTAAAAATTAATCACGACATACTAGTAGATATCGAATGGCGACTAGCAGATAATGATGACTGATGATGAATAGTACTGTTAAATGTCACATTCATAACTGTAGATTTTCATGACAGGCGGGAAATACTTTTCTAAACTCATATTTCAATGCAAATGTGTTTTAATTTTTACTTTTATTTATTTTTAACAATTTCACAAAAGTAATGCCTGTAGGGGGGAATGGACGCTCTGGCACTGCTGTATTTCGCGAAAATTTCGTGGCTATATGTACGCACGATAGGCGTCTGTGGATACGGATATGGATATGGATGGCAAATTATTTTCATATCCACGGTAAGCCTGTGATGCTTGGCTCAGTTGCAAGGCACTAGCAGCAGCAGCGCGTCATGCTGTTGCAAGTTCGGAACAAGGGTCGGTCGGGTGTCGTTCCGTTCAAGCATTCCGATTGCCGTGTCCACGAGCTATAAATAGAGCGGACAAACAGACAAACCGACAGAATGGACCTGAGCAGAAAGAGAATGGATATAGCGCCAGCGCGCGCCAGTTAATTATTCCAAAGCTGGTTAGAAAATATAAATGTTCTACCAAGCGTAGCCTATACGATATGACGACTTCGGCCTATTTTACGTTTAAGACTATACGCCTATCACTGAATGCACTGATTTGGCTAGTGAACGAATTAAGGTGCGTTCTCACTGCGCGCGTTAACGCGCGTGGACGATCTCAAATGTATCCGCTCTTCTAGGATGAGGTAGCGCTTGGATTATGGCTTGATTGAACAGTCAACTGAGATCGTCCACGCGCGTTAACACGCGCGTTAACGCGCGCAGTGAGAGAACGCACCTTTAAAGTCGGTTAATAATTTGATAATACAAATGCATGCAAAACCGGCGCTTACGCTTATACTATGACGTCATGCTGCAGTATTGAAGCGAAAAGTATCTGAAAACATTTTTATTCGCTGAAGCTTTTGACTTTGTTTTAGGCTGTGCCATTTTTTAGGTGACCCATGTGACCCATGTACCGAAGGCGTGATGTCTCCGGGGGCACTAAATTTTGTATGTGATAAGCTATACCTATGATAAATAGGGCCTAGACTTTTTACGGACCACCCGGTAGACCTAGACGTACGTTCTTGTCGCTGGTTTAGACTGGTTTACATGCACAGAAAAACTAAGACAGCATGGTGTCATTGATGTGCACGACTATTTTTGTATAGGACAGGTCACGGCGCTTGTCTCTCCATACATCACCCATACGAATATTAGGCACAATAGCCTATATACATGTAGGCTACCGAGACTATTGTGTAGGCCAGGCATAGCATCCAGGGTTGAACTTCATGCGCATGTCATGTGCGCCCAGTTAAGGGGTGCCTACATGTGAAACTAAAACCAGTAAGTAAGTAAGTAGGTTATATTTTTTATTTATATTTCTACAGCACAAACTGACACAGCAAATGGTAAGAGAACAAGGACCACCAAAGTAATTTGGTAGAACTTGGTATCGTTGTGGCGAGTACACCATACTTCTCGTTTGTATTGGCCAGGTGGTAGCATATGCGGTTTGGCTGCAATGTGCAATTGCATGTTTTGACTGGGGGGTTCCAAACTTCCAGCTTCGACCCCTTAACTCTCCCCTCACCTGGGATCCACGGAAACACAATGTATTTGACATATGCAGTGTGCCATTGAATCCCACCAGAATGTACCTGTCAAATGACATCCAAATCAGTCGAACGGTTTGAACAATATGGAGGAATGTGACGGACAGATGATAGACAGACCACGGTACGGAAAAATGTAGGAATGGGCGGCGGAATCGCTTGCGCTGCAAAAGCGATTTTGCCTGAAAACAAACGAAGTAATTGCTATTACAACCAAAGCATGCACGCAGTTTTGCTGCTTTTAAGCAACCTTATATGGCCTCAACAAAAATGTAGACTACCTAAAATAAAATCAGACGCAAGTTTTAGCTTTGCCTGCAGGCTGGTTTTAGCTTTTGGCTGACAGTTAGGTCAAACCTTGGGTACGATATGTGTTTTCTGTCTGTCGTCTGTCTGTATGTACGTAACGCATGTATTGTGGCTAAACCGTATAATTATGTCGTACATGTCGATAATATCGCTGGACAGGGCGATGACGAGTTTCTATATAGGCCGTCAATAGTAACTATGTATTTATATCAGCAGCGGTTTGGCCGCAATTTTGAATGCAAAGTTGCTGCCTGTAGTCATCACCCACGTGCGTCGAATTATCGCACCGTATCCTGGCGTTTAGTGTAGCGTTTGATATAGCAACATTGCCATAGCATGTACTAGTCACTCTGGGAAATCGCTTTCTTTCCGCGACCGGAAGTCGATAGCTAGCCCTCGGATATCGAGGCGGTAAGGTCGGCCCACCCTCGCCACAGATGAGCTTCTTGTTACATGTATTGTGTAGGCACATTTTTAATATAGGCTGACTGTAGGCCTACAGCATGACGGACAACTAACTGCACGACAACATCCTACAGTCACAAGACCAGAATATAGCTTAGGCATGTACAGATAGGCCTAGGCCTGGCCTACTCGCCGTTCGTTGACTTGCATCAGAGATGCATGATGCATGTTTACATGAGACAAAATCTCTAGACCGTGCAATTGAGTTGTTGTATGAAGATGGACATGCACAACAACCATGATTGCTTCCTCGAGAAAAATGTATTAGCCTAGTCTTGTGTCTTTGTCTTCCTTTATGCTCTCTGTCCATTTCTTTCGTTGTCTTCACTAGCTGCATGGTTCCTCGATCCTTTCAGTTAGCCCTATGGCCTATATATATAGGCTACATGTAACCTGCAGTGCATCACACTTTACCGAATTTAATAGTCGTTCAGTTTTCATACTTGAAACATGCCGGCACCACCCCAATCTTCGTTGTGCTGTCTTCTCAACCAATGTCATTTACCGGCACAGAATGCCTCGCAAAGGCTACAATTGCCTAAAAAGCAAGAAGATAGGCTACAATGTCATGGTCACTATAATAATTAAATCACGCAGTTTTGTGATTCAAATGAGAAAGAAGTCCAGTGCCAACACAGTGATGCGGCCGTCTTCTGACCCTTTGACCTTTCGAACTGAAAATTGCCCCACAGATCACTCCTGCCCTGGGCAACGTTTAGACCTATGCCAATTTTAATATTTAGGCCTATTTCTACGAAGAAAAAGACGGACACCCATGCAAGGCCTGTACTGCAGGCTGCAGCGTATAATAAATACGCTATTGGGACTGCCGCTGCGCTGCATAAAATTAAATAATGAATGTAGTGCCACTGCCGGGGCACAGATACTGGACAAGTAGGCCTATTCAAGCAGACCTGTAGGCAACAGTGTAGGTCGTGCGGAGTCGAGTCACTGTTGCCTGCAGTGACTGATTGTACACCTGTCGGCTTCGCTGTACCTGTATTGGAATTGCCTCTGTAGTGCTCACCTTGGCTGGTAACACACCGGCATCAATAGAACCTCGAGCTATACAGGGACCTGCATTGAACAGACAGACGGCAGCTGGGCTAGGCCTATTATCTCTAACCAGCCGGTGCGTGACGCCACGCCGCGTGATAGGGGTAAGGAGACAAAGCACCTACTGCAGACCCTCTCCCTGCCTCTCTAGCTCCGACGACAAAACCCGATCCTCAACATTATGGCATAGCCTATAGCCAGTCAAGAAAGTAACTTAGTAAGTAGGAATGTATACATTTGCATAGATATTCTTTAATTTTTTTCACCATTAGAAGACTGCAGCGAATATGATAATCAACTAATATGTATTCGCCAGGTGGCAGCACCGTTTTACTCGGAGGTTTGAGATCCATGATAGCTTCTAGTCTACGGGAACCTTCCTACTCCGATGCAGCCAAACAGGCTGGTAATTGGCCATACCACGGAGGGATGGAAGGCTGAATTGACCCGTTCGAACCGCTGTTCGAATTCGGTCTATTCTTCGTTGCCATCACCATGCGGCCTATATTGCCCAGGTCTGGAAAATTGGTTTCAAAAAAATCCAAAAACCTCAAGTCCAATTTTTGGTAACTTTTTAGGCAATAAATTTCTTGTGCAACTTATAACAGATGAAATTTCTTTTCACATTTTAATCGTGATTTTCGAGTTCTGACATCACGTCATCCACAACAGGAAACGATCCTGTGACATGGAAAAATGTTGTCTTAAAATGTGTCCTGCCTTCTTTGTACATAGTCGGTGACAGCCTATTGTAAAAAGAAACATTTTGGCCCAAAATCAAGGTTTTTCGAGTCGTTATTGCTGCGGGATTGGCACGAGCGCGCTGTTGGCAACGGAACAGTGTTGTCGATTGATTGCTGCGTGGAAGATACGGGCAGAAACGGGGGAGTCTGGATCGATAGTTATCGTGATTAGTAGGCCTATAGGCGTTGTCTGTGTACAGGGTGCGGCAGAAAAAAAGTAGCTTCCTAAAGTTTTTTGCTGTTTTCTCAGCAACCGTTTAGCATTTTAATCTGAAAATTTACAGATTTATTTACTAAATTGTTTTACGGCTAAATGCCAAACAAAATTTGATTCCATTGAAAAATGATGAAGTTACAGATTTTTTAACATGACCGCTTACCGATTTTTCAGCGTGAAAAAATGTTCAAGCTACAACACCAGTTCAATAACATCGTTGAAACAAGTCAAACACACAGTTAACTAATGATCAGATGCCAAAATTCCATTGTCAGTGTGAATGTTCGAAGTGTCCACTGACAGTTACAAGCTCCAATACAAGTCTCCAGTCGCTTAATTTGTGAAGTCTTTCAGTCTTGTCGATCGGTCCTTGTGGTAGGTTGCTCCAGATAACCTGAAGCGATTCCTTGAGTTCCGCGATTGTTTTTGGCTTTGTTTTAAGCTTGCGGTAAGCTTCAACAT
>Ga0209367_1013274_pt1 | contig 10623 bp, 10 predicted proteins | sample WorMetLIZISLAND2_FD_187412 | JGI IMG/M metagenome (GOLD analysis project Ga0209367, IMG submission 187412) | Marine gutless worms symbiont microbial communities from Max Planck institute for Marine Microbiology, Germany - Olavius geniculatus... ...
GTTCAAAAATGCAAAGAAATCTTATTGGATTTGTGGTATAGATTACATATGCAAATATAAAATAACAGCACCCGCAGTAGCTTAACAAATTTAATATTAAGATATAATAATGCATACGCAGGTAGCACCCTCTGGCAAACACAAATATAATTTAAGATTGGCATTTTGTTTACTTGTCAAGAGATTGTTTATTTTTTCAAATTTCTGGCGTTTTGTTACCTTTTTTATGTGCATGTGTAAATTAAATACTGTAACGAATGCTAATTCAGCCATTTTGTTGAAATAATCTGTACAGAAGCGACTTTATGTCACAAAATGTTAATTGTTTGTGGCAAAGCTGTAACTGATGAGCTTATTTCCATTGAAAATGCAGTGATCACAAATTTGGGGAGCTGAGTGCTCAAAATGGGAAACTAGATTATTTTTCTTTTTTGTGTCTATAGCGGCCACCGAGACACACTTTTTGAGCTATTAAGCGCCACTATAAGCCTACAGGATTTTCTACTGTGGTACAAGAACCTTCCCATTGACAATGCATTACGGGGGTTAAAAATTGGGGTAAAATAGGGGAAGGAGTTATCGGATTTTTGTTCCAAACAAACTCGATCTTACTTTTCGGGCCGCGAATCACTGTGCAAAATTTCATCAAAATCGAATCAAAATGGCGGTCGTAGGAGTGTTGACAGACAGACGGACAGACAATGTGACAGAATGACAGTGTGACAAAAGTGATTTTATAGTCTGTCCCATGCTATGCTACAGCAATGGGACAGATCAACATTGATATTCTTTATTGTGACAGTGAATGTTGTAACAGGTGTATAAACTGCTTATTGCATTGAATAGTATTGTATGTATTGCAAAGGGTCTGAAGACGGGGATGTATTACTTGCGTACTCGTCCGGCGGCAAATGCTATTCAGTTTACGGTGGACAAGTCACGCCTGGTGGAGCGCAATCGTAAAGCCACTGATGATGAAAGTGCCCAAGTTACCACTGCCGTGAAGCAGACCTCTGAAGCAATGCAGATGTGCTCTCTGCAGGACAAGGAAAATTGCATCATGTGCAGCAGCTGAATGCACTATGGCTTTGTGTTAGTGCGCAGGCGGTTTGGAAGGCATCCAAGGTCATAGGCTGGGGGGTGAAGTTCCCGTGGAACTGAAAGATTTGCCGTTCTAATCTAATTTAATCTATAAACAGTTTAATCAGAAGCGCTGCTGAAAGTTCTGCACTTCTTTACAACTGAAGTACTTTTACCGACAAATTATTTGGAATTCTAGCATGTACTGTGGTCTTCGGCCGTAAGAAAAGCTTCAGATTGTATTACAATTTTTGGTCAATGTGGATTGAGAGATACTGTAACGAAAGCCGTTGGTGGATGTAGCATGCCTTGCGTTACCATATCTGACTGAAACTGATTGCATTCGTATTTTATCTGCTGTATATTTTATCGCCTGTACCACTACTAGTTTTTACCTGTGGCTAATGAAGTTATGTTATTCATTTGCTAATGTTTTCGGCTTTCGATTTTATTTTTCTGCGTAAATTTTACGGCTACTTTAGCCATTTAGTAAAGTTGTTCGTGTGGTGACATCTAGTTATTATCGTTGTGGACAGCAAAGAAAACAAGTTGCTGTTTGTGTTGATTTTATTTCATCATTGATTGATGAACTTCTATTCGTTTTGAACTGTTATAACGTTTTTTAGCATTTTATTTCTTGTGCCTTGTGTTATGTGTTGTGGTAAGTAACTGTTTGCATTAAATGTGCTTGAGATAAAAATTAGTTAGAGTACATTCCATCTGTATGAAGTTGAAGTGCTTACTCGAGCAGATTATTTAAAATTCCAGCATAATGTGGTCTTCAGATTGTATTACAATGTTTGGTCGTCATTAAATTGATTAATGCTGTAACTAAAGCCATTGTTGGGCATGACACGCCCTCTGTTGCCACTTCCGTCTGAAACCGATTGCGTACCTGCTTTGTTTGCTGTGTATTCTATCGCCTGTGCTAATTTTTACTTGTTGCTAATGAAGTTATGTTAATCAGTCCCTAATTTTGTCGGCTTTTGATTGTATTCTTCTGCATAAGTTTTAAGGCTAGTTAGCCATTTAGTACCTGTGTACCTGGTGACATCTAGTTCAGGCCCGTCGAGAGGGTGGGGTAGAAGGGGTAAGCTACCCCAGGCCCCGCAACGTTTGGAGGTCCTGCCGTCGGCCAGAAATATAAAGTACAGCAGTATGTACCATTTTGAAAAGAAAAATTCGAAAAAATTTCTCCCCAGACGGGCCCCGTGAAAATGTTTGGGGGCCCCGTGAGAATGTTCCCCCAGGCCCCGCTGTGGCTCTCCACCGACGGGCCTGATCTGGTTATTATTATTATCGAAGAAAACAAGCTGCTGAAGCATGCATAACGTGATGTTGATGAGGACTTGATTGATTGATGAATCTGTATTTGTTTTAAACTGTTTTATAACGTTTTTGGCATTTTAGCATTGCTCTGTGCCTTGTGTTATGTGTTTTGGTTAGTAACTATTTGCGTTAAATGTGTCTAAAGTAAAAGTGACTCAACAATACATTCCTGTGACTGATTTAAATTGTGAAATTTCAAGTTGTTTGCTGCACTGATAATGTGCATGTTTTAGTTGTAGTACCAATAAAGTATTTGTTAAAGCTTGAAATGGACAAAGTGCGGTTGAAGTACAATGACATGAGAAAAAACTAATTAATTTGTACGAGTTATATATTGCCACAAATGTAATATGCCTGCATTATTTCATTGCACTATGCTGTTGTGGAGCTGAAGATATGAGACACCAATAGCAGTTTCAAAATAAACTACTTCGTGAATGCTAACATTTGCAGAAGTGTGGATGGAAGGAATCGTCCGTGTTGATGGAGTAAAACCACAGTACATTTATACGTATCAGGGATATAATGTACTGCGGTGAAACTAAGCACTGTATTAAAGATGATTAGTAAATAATACAGGTCACAGCTGTTAGCATAACGAGCATGTGCAACGTAGCGTTTGCGTGACGTCCTTGAATGATAAAGGTGTGGTCGACGGCTGAGTTTGATATCTTAACTTGGCGTCGCCGTAAGGTAACCACACATGGAGTTAACACAAGCCACACGATATCGCTGTAATCAGTCTGGTGTCGCTTGACAAAGATTCAGTTTGCCCATCAGACCAGGCCACCCATGATACCTTACTAGCTGGCTCAGTTGGAATTGGTGACGTTAATCTTTTGTTCTTTTCATTGTTCAAAGCATAGGCGTGGTTTTTTCGCCTCGAGCCATTTACTCCACTACAACGTGCATGAGTGCTACAGATCGACGGATCACGTTATACGGCATCCTTTGTTGCTGTCTGCGACGTTGCCGAATAATTCGGTGGTCTTAGAATAAAAGATTAATTAATTTGACAATATAGAACAGAGAAACTGTGAATACGAAAACTTGGACTCGTTTTTACACGCGAAATTCCGTCTGTCTGTCCGTCTGTCACACGGGTGGATCAGGCAAAAACGGTGCAAGCTAGGATCACCAAGTCTTCACCGTCTGCTGCCCGGAAAGACTCTAGTTTCAGGAACCGTAAAGCTTTTCCATAAATTCGAAGGGAGTCACCCCGAACGAGGGCCTTAAATGAGAGAGGGGTGGTCAAAATTGCGATTTTCGGCCAATAACTCGCTGTATCTCAGTATAACGGTGCGAGATAAGGCATAGCTAGGTTACTATTAATCACTAATAGGAAATCGTATACTGGCTTTCGATTGGCGCCGAATTTAATGACCTTGGATGACCTTGAACGCCAAAATAGGGATTTTTTAATGGATTTTTCGGGCGATTTCGGGCTGCGACAAAATCATTCACAAGGCGGCGCCACGCTACTAGCGTTGGTGGCGTGGCGTCGTTGGTAACGCGTTTCGGCTGCAACAAAGTTACTCTACGCCGGGCCCGGTTAGTACTGCGATGGGTGACTGCCTGCGGGCAGGAACTGCTATAGGCTTTCGCGCTTCCCGTGAGCATTAGCTCAAATTTCTTGTACAGTCTTTTGACGTGAAGACGGATAAAACGTAAGTTTGCGCCCGCACATCTGATACTATAGTCGCTACTTGCTTGCAGACGATCAAATACACGGCACAGTTATACAGTCATGAACTGCAGAATTAGTTTAAATTGCCACTAATAGTGACCTGTGTGTAACAAAACTACTCGCTATCGCAATTATGCAGTGTAACATTTACAACAGTACACAGTGAGAGAGAAAAATTCGTCAGTAAGTCAACTCTGGCGGATGTGGGACGATTTTGTCCACTATTGCATTCACTTGAACTGCAAAGGAAGCAGGAATAAAATCTTACCACTTCGTCTCAAATCTGTTGCTGTCTTGTCTTACAGTAATGTGGTCTCGGTCGAGACGTCTAGATTTCGAGACGGTATCGAGACGTACTAACGTCTCATCTCGGTCTCATCTCGGTCTCGGCCCAGTAGGTCTCGTCTCCGGTCTCGGGCCATTGCGTCTCGTCGAGACGTTTTGTGCAGGCGCGCGCCGTGCATACTGTAGCTGCAGTTAGAACGATACTAACCAGCATGACATTTTGTGGCTTAGACATATTCGTTTACTGTGTTTTAACTCTTTCATTTACCTATTTATCATAAAGCAGAATATGTCATGTCAGTCTTTTTTGTCATAAAATGATTTAGTCGCAATGAAGATAAAGTGGTGTCAGAATGAATACTATCAGCTAAATGTAGACGACGTAGGCCTATAAGGCTATAATCAGCTGTAGTTTGCTAATTTTATTTAGTTGCTTGCAAATTGCGATAAACATATTGGCTCATGTCTTCAGCACTGCAGTTGCAATTCTTTATGGTGCAAGCCGTTAATTATGCAGTGATAATTGTCAAAATAAAGTGCAAAACCCACAATATCACAAATAGAAAGCGCTTACCATGGTGCGCATTAATTAATCGGTATAATTTTTTTTCATTGTCAATGTGTTTTACCATACGTCACGGAAAACGTCTCAACGAGACGTTGAAGCTCCCGAGACTCGAGAGTCTCGTGAGCTTCAAGATCTCGGCCAGCGTCTCGAAAGCTGCAACGTCTCGTCTCGGTCTCGGCTCAGAAGGTCTCGTGCACATCCCTGTTGTCTTACCGGAGAACTTTCTCAACAAACATTTTGAGCTCCATTTTTGCTATTGCCGTGAAATGTTAATTAGCGCGATTGTCTTTGCTGGTCTTTCAGTCTTTTACGGAATAAAACCACTGAAAATTCGTTACTTATTACTTAATAGCTATCTATTGTCATTTGCTAGGTGGCGTACGAGGTAGTGCTGAAACGTGAGATTGAGAATGAAATAACGTTGACTTTTTACCAAATTTGTTGCCGATCTGATGCATAGGCCTACTTCTACATGTACAAGCCGTGAAACAATGACCAAGCTTTTCGCTCCACCCTGTTAATGTCACACAGCAGGGGCGTGGCGTCTGTGCATATGCCTAACTTTTCTCAATTGGACAATTTTTATGACTTCAGGGGCCAGTCATCGTTCCAACAGAAGTGTTTTGTGAAGCTAAAATGCACCAAATTTATTTTCAGCTGGGGCTTACGACGCTTTCCACATCCCCCAATAAGCTGGGGAGAGAAATATCCCCTGGTATTTTGTAACGTGGAACAAGCTGTGTTTTAATTTTGTCTGTAAATGTGGAATGGGCCTTAACCGTCAGTCTCAAACTCTCAACTGACATGACATCACACTAAATAGCACATGAGAATACTCTCACAATTAAGTCACAACCGCCCACAATTCCACAATGGGAGTGATCACAACACGTTAATTAGAGAAGCTATTGGGGACTAGATCTAATATTAGGCCTAGACGAGTCCTGTGTATTACGAATTTACGCGAAAGCTAAAACACACTACTGAAGTTCATCAGGGTAGGTCTACGCAAAGAATCTCAACCACATTGGTATTATACATTTTTCGCATCCGTTACTCACTGTACACTGTGTCCCAAAAAACGTCCCACTTTGTCATTTTTCATATCTTCGCCAAATACTAAACGATTTTCGATTTCTTTACTGGCGCATACTGTGGACAATTGGCAAAAAAGTAGTTGTAAAATATCCCCCCACACTTTAACTGTGTTGCTACACTACCACGTGAAACATAAATTTGCAAAAATCACTCAAATCACTATAATACATGTGCAAAAATCATCTTCTGAAAGAATTTTTTTACTAATTTTTGTACAAAAATTAAATTATGTTTAATTTAACATACATTTCTGATGTTTGTAAACAAAAGCAGATAATGTTGTCGTAAGTAATAATTTTTGATGCACCGACGATATACCGGTGATGTAATGAGCCATTTAGCAATGGAAACAAGGCTTTGATAAAGAACCTGTACCAGTTCAAAAATAGTTTTCGGAGAATATTAGCAGAATTTTTGAAGATAAACTGCAACAGGGAAAGAGTGGGAATGTTACTAACACTGATTTGAGAAACATGCAGCACCGACGAAAAGCATGAGACCCAGTGGCGTATTTAGGGGGAGGGCCACGGTGCGATGGCCCCCTTTGGCCCGACTATGAAAATTTTTTAAGGCGACTTTATATGAAAAGGTGCGTTTTTGTGAAATTAAACAATGTTTGATGGTCTTTTTTCATACCGATACAATATGCGATTAAAATCGCCATGTGAGATTGCATCTGATATGACGCTGTGATTTTCTGCATTTCCGAATTTCAGAAAAAATGGGCGAATTTGCGGCTTTCATTGAACGTTCAAAAGCAAAAAGTGTTTCAGCTTCAGGGGGGCGAAGCCCCCCTGACCCCCCGACCAGGGGCTCTGCCCCTGGACCCCGCTGGGGGCTCCGCCCCCAGACCCCCGTTATAGGCTCGCGCTCTGCGCGCTCGCCATGGCCCCCCTTTGTCAAATCCTAAATACGCCACTGATGAGACCCGCAAACTGAAGCATATACGTACTGAAGAAAACGTGATCACTGTGAGTGAAATGATAGGCTTGATAAACCACAAAGGCCAGAAACAAAACATATCGTTAAATACGCCAAATATCCAAAGAAGTGGATCTGACAAAGTGTAGCATCGTACAGATCATTCGCAGCATTTTTTGTTCAGAAGTGTATTTTGTTCGTCAACACGCTTGCTGTCTGTTATTGCTATTTTTCTTGCATTTATGTTTCACAAGGTAGTGTAGCAACACAGTTGACGTGTGGCAAGATGTTCAATATTCACTTTATTGCTAATTGTCCACAGAATGCATTAGTAAAAAAATTTTAAAAATCGGTTAATTTTGGTGAAGATATAGACAATCTCAAAGTGGGACGTTTTTTGGACACATTGTAGGTACATTCAATACAAATCTACTGTAATGCAAGACTACGCACAGGTCATGACTTACAAGCACAAGTACCTGATTTCCTCCTGGAGTTTAATTTTTGTACAACTTACTGCTAAGATTACTATATCAAAGCCAAATTTTAATCTCTTCTACCTGGCCACAAACCGCCTCTGATAGGTTTATTCAAGGTGGCAACTTGCAGTTGCAGTAGACTGCATTAGAATAGTCTCAGTTATCGCACGTAGAGTAAGTTGTTGGTCATAAAATTTGGCAGTAACCAGTGCGCATCGGGAACCACAAATTTCATGAACTGGTCATACATACTGTGCAGAAGTCGCACCACCACGCCCGACACATTTTACGACACGGACACAGCAGGTAGTTCCTGGCGTGCCGCGTTAGATGGCGCGGATACAGACGCTGGCATTGGCTCGATCCTTATTGCTGACTGTGTGCTTGGTTTTCCCATGACACGATGACGCAGAAACTCTACGAGCGGGGCCCAGGAACGGCGCATGACTTCATACTGAGAGGCGTATATGAACGGATTGAGACAACGGTTGAAGAAGGAGATAATGACGAACATCGACCAAGCTGTCATGTCCTGGCGTACCACGCGCATTGTGGCCAACACCATGTATACCTTGTAAGGCATGTAATACGTCAGCTGTTGATACTGTATTAAAGACGAGTGAGTAAACAAAATTGATTAGTAGACGAACTGCCTGGACGTTGTAAGGCAGGTAACAGATGCAGAAACATATGACAATGGTGATCATGGTTTTGACGACGTTCATCTTCCTCTTCTGTTTTTGGTGTCCGTCTCCGGTGCCGCCGCCAGTTTCCGTCCGGATACTTCTGTTCGTCGATGTTGATGGCATGGGTGCCACCACACGTTGCTGGCGACGAATGACGCCGATAATGCTGTACTAGGCGAAGAAGATTTTGTACTCACTGTAAGTTAAAAATACTTGCCAATAATTAACACCTCTACATGTAAGGTGATATAGATGCTGCTCATCAAATTGAAAAAGATAAACTAGGTCGGTAGGCCTACCAGATTACGCTGCTAATTATGCAGTAGGCGAAGAAGAACGACTGTGACATGAGCGTATTGTTGCAATTATGTTTCTTTTCGTGTCAGAGTGCTGAAAACCATAAAGTGTCGGCCGGATGACGCCGATGATGCTCCAGTAAGCGAACAGGAAAAATGCCGGCGGCATGACGTAGTGCCAGATAAACATCGTGATCGTGTAGGCGCTATACATCGACTGGGTCGGCCACACAAACCACGAGCACTGACCGGCGATCATCTTCACGGTCGACCATGCCGGAATGAGGTAGCAACAGCATCCGTCCACCCAGGGCAGAATGACTCCTGCATATGTCATCCAGCGACGGTAGTGGTTTCGGTGAACGACCGGATGAACTATCTTGACGTAGCGCTCGACGGTGATCACTACCAGACCGAAGATTGAACTGTACGAAGCTACGGCTAACACCGCGTTAAACCCAAACTTAACTTCCGTCTGTGGTGGACCTGCTGTACAAGTTATACTAGTGTTTCACGTCAAACTGTAGGCCTACAACAAACTCACATTTTGCCGTGTCAAGAGGTTGTACAACTTGTCATAAAATTTGTTATTCAGCACGTCCACAAACAGATCGAACTAGTGCACTTTGGGATTTGATTTCGAACTGTACGAAGCAACGGCTACCACCGCGTTAGTGTCAATCAGTAGACAGATGATCCACTTGCTGGTTAGCGAAGGCGTCTCAAACCTCCTAGAGACGGTGGTGAGGACGAGGAACAAGCAGGAGAGAAGATCAAGAAAGGTCTGGTTCATGATGAAAACGTTGATGTTCTTGCGGCGACTCTGGTGGACACAGAGCAGTGCCAATAGGACGAAGCCGTTGGCAACCGATCCTACCGATCCGACGGCATACGTGCAGGCAGGCAAGACCTGCGTCAATAGATAGTGATGTCGTGCGGAGAGATGATTCTTCCCGTCTTCCACGTCACTGACGTTTTCTGCTACCATCGACGTCATCACAGCAGTTGAGTTGTCTGAATATGACGTCGTGCTCGGATTCGATTCAGACTGATTCATCGTCTCGTATTATACAGTTTATTACCGGTACTCCTTGCATCAAACTGACTGACAACTGTTCGTGCTGTAATGGGATGGTTGCTGTCACGCTTGAACAAGGTGCGCCCTATGCAGCGACTGCGTGCATGCGATCAGTCTGACGTCTATAGTTTCGCGACGTCAGTCATAACTAATCGAAGAATGCATTTGGTCGACTCCGCCGAAGCGGTGACGTCCTACTCTGTGGCCATTAAACAGGAGGCGTCAACATTTTGTAGCCTACATTTTGTGAGTGTAGAAATTTTTTTGCGCATCAGCATGGGTTTCCGAAAACTTTTTGCTGTGTCTCTGGAACTAAGATAGGGCGAAGACGTTAGGGATTATTTTGACAGCGTGGCAGAAAAAAAATGGACCTTGTCTGGCAGTTGATGTAAAACGAGGAGCCTCTATAAAAGCTATGAAGATGTCGTACTTTTGTTTCTGGAAAACTTCGTCTGATTTTTTCACCATAGGCTTGAAACGAAACTGTTGCAGTCGACATGCTACGCAAAAAGCAAACTGTTGAGGTTGTGCATGTTACGTGCATAGATAAAATTGTTTTTTAACCTTTTGTTTTACGGGATATTTTATCAAGTACTGTGATTTTAATTTGTTCAGTTTATTTTTTTTTGGTTTTTGTACGCTACATAAACCTATATTTTTTGAATTGTTGAAAGTTACCTTCACAGCAAAGAATTTGTACCTGAATTTTACACCTCTTGTGCTTCGTGACCAAAATTTGCAATTTAACGTTGATACAAATGCGACAAAGCACAATGCTTAAAGTGTGACCGAACGGTCACGAACGGCGTCCAACCACTTATTTTTTAGGCCGGATGCCGTTTGGCCACTTTTTGGACCAATGCTGGACAAATTTCTCTGCAAAAAATTACTATGTTTGGTGCCACTGGATGTCAAATTGCTACATTGCACAAAATTCTATTTGCGCTGCGGCTCCGCCCCACAGCTAACTGGGGGAGCTTGCATACCAAGCTGTATACCACCCCTCTCAGCACTCTCATTTCATCTCATTCCTTAAATCACCACCTCTACGCAGATGACACTCAGATCTTCCTCTCTTTCCGCCCACCTGATTTCCATTCTAATCTAACTCACCTT
>Ga0209367_1013275_pt1 | contig 10623 bp, 5 predicted proteins | sample WorMetLIZISLAND2_FD_187412 | JGI IMG/M metagenome (GOLD analysis project Ga0209367, IMG submission 187412) | Marine gutless worms symbiont microbial communities from Max Planck institute for Marine Microbiology, Germany - Olavius geniculatus... ...
AGGTAATGTGGTCACACAATAAAGGTGCGGTGGGCGAAAAAACTTCACTTTACGCGCCATAAATTTCTGCTTGTAACAGTGAAAGAATGGTTAAAATCGGTGCTGAATTACCGAAGTTATCCCAAAATAAAACTGGGTATCCGTTTTTTTGGAACACCCTGTAATATGCGACATGCGATATTCAGGGTGTGTGCGGTAAAACCGTCAGCATGAAACCAAACAGAAAATAAACAAATAACAAAAAACGAAAGAAAGTCGAAAGCTATAAACAGTACAGGAAAATAGCAGAACATGTTTTAAATTGAATACTAAGAGTATTGGTGTTTGCAGTAAAAAAATTGCTGAAAGGAAGCGTACGTTAGCATTTTAATGTACTACTGTCATTATTACTACTCAGCTGTCGCATCTCTACTGCGGATTTTTAGCAACTGTTTTGTAACAAAAAAGCTAGATTATATGCAACTTTTTCCGCAAGCGGCATTTTTGATGACGTCATTGCTTGCATAAACCGTAAACTGTTTTTCCGGACACGGTATATAATATAGCTTAGGCCTACAAACATACGGTACGACCTTCTGTGCAATGTACGGTCAATGATGTTAGTTCAGTTTTTCGTGATTATTTTGTTGTCGCGTGATTAATCGCGCCACTCTGGACTCGCCGAGTGTCCTAATCCATTTGATACACACGGGCGAATATCGAAATTGTTCAGAGGGAATGAACGACGACAGACCTCACACGGGGTCATCCAATTGCGTGAAACAACTTTGATGTATCACTAATAACGTTGAAAATTGTATCTAAATCTGGCATTTGTCTTTATAAGCATGTATGCTTCGATTTTATTTGTAAAGTGAGTGACATTTGCGTGACCCTTTTATAGGTATATAGGCCTGGCCTGGATACAAAATTTTGCAAAATGTTAAAAAACATTGTGCGGTTTTTCTAATACAGCTGAGCTAAAGTTTTTGTATAGGCCCCGCAGGTCGTTCGGTTGGATATGTATTGTGAAAATTCGTTTTTGTAGAGTAGAATACTGTAGATTGCAGGTCATACGTTTATGTAGTCTACCCTTTGAGTTAATGCGATTAAAACAATGTTTGCACTAAGATCCGTTGACAATTATTTCGCAGCGATTTTCTTATTTTAGTTATATGGCTAGTGTAGGCCTACGATCATACGCCAGTGTGATTTTTCGCATTTTTCTATGAAGGCTACCTATCAGACAGGTAGCAAAAACAAGAAAGCCTAGCTAGCGCAAAGGGAAACGCGCAATAGCGGTGCTCGTTTGAAGGCCAACTACGAACAAAATCTAAGCTCACCGATCCCAGCAACTGATGTTGGGTACGATGCACTCACATACGCCAGATGACGCCACCGTCTCGCGTGGCTGCTGCCGTTTGAGTGGCCGAATGCGAGTATTTTGAAAGGGGTACCCAAGTTTGACGCCCCCGTACAAAGAATTACTTAAACGCAGGAGGCGAAATTTAAACTAGTGAAAACTACGTTTAATGCTGAAAGTTTCATACGCAGGCTGTCCCGGTCTATCTCTAAAGATTTCGGCGCAATTCGCTTTTTTAAATGTTTGTCACAACCAAAATCGCCAGATCATTGCTTTCGGTGCCAATCACAAGCTAGTGTAGGACTTCCTATTAGTGATTAACAGTAACCCAGGCACTATCTTGCACCGTATCTAAGCTACAACGGCTTATTGGCTAAAAATCGCAAATTTTCCCCACTCCCTCTCCTTTAGCGCCGTCGCTGGGGGTGACGGTTTTCGAATTTATAAAGCTAGCGTTTGTCAGGCAGCCGACGATGAAGATCTGGTGATCCTAGCTTGCACCGTTTTTGACTGATCAACCCGTGTGACAGACAAACAAACAGAATTGCGATGGCTAAGACGCGCTTCAGCAGTAGCTGCCGTCGCGCGTGAAAACGAAACGACGAAATGGGTGGCGTATAGTGCGAACACGTATATTGGACAGCGTACACGCGCTGTAACTATGCGCTCAAACTTTCTATCGGCGAGTTTTTTGACATCTAGGCCGTGATAAAATGTCGGATTTAAAGATGAAAGATCATTAATCAGACGTGGCGTCGACGTTAACTGGGCGTTGTTAAGTCGATTGAAACAATCTTCCGTTAACTGACACTTGAGCACGTGACATTTTTACGCGCGAAAGCAGCCACTTCTTTCAGCGCGTCTTAGCCATCGCAATTCTGTCTGTCCGTCTGTCCGTCCGTCGCACGGGTGGATCAGTCAAAAATGATGCAAGATAGGATTACCAATTCTTTACCATCGTCTGCCTGGAAGACTCCAGTTTCAGGAACCGTAAAGCTTTTCCATAAATCGGAAAGGAGTCACCCCGAACGAGAACGCTAAATAAAAGGGGGGAGGGGTAAGCAAAATTTGCGATTTTTGGCTAATAAGTCGCTGTATCTCAGTAATTGTGCGAGATAGGACCTATATTACTGATAATCACTAATAAAAAGTCGCACACTGGCTTTCGATTGGCGCCGAATTCAATGACCTTGAATGACCTTGAACGCCAAAATAGGGGGTTTATGGATTTTTTTTGGCAATTTCGGGCTGCAACACAAGTCTGTATCATTCACAAGATGGCGCCACTAAACTATCGTTATGCGATCCAGATAGAAAATTTGCTCCCCATTCAGTGAGGGAACGAAAGCCCCAGCCTGTTGGATTCTTAACAGTATATACGTACATACCTATATACTGTTCGTTTCACCGGATAACAATGTTTTAATTTTTTCTTTATTAACAGTATTAACAGTGCAGCCGTTACTGTGTGAAAATTCTGCTTTTTTACGTTTGAACTGTTTTCTGCATATTAGCTGTTATAGTTTGAAGCTTTATACCCAGTTTACACAATCGAGCAAACATCGAGCAAACATCAAGCAAACATGATGGAACCCCGCCCCCTGGCTCAAATGTAGGCCTAGGCATAGTCCACAGTTGATCACATGTTACGTTGACGCAACAACGCAACAATGCCTTCCAGTTACAATCCGCCCGCCCTCCTAATTAGCATGCTAATTACCATAGCTCGTCGAGCTAGCTGGACGAATGCTAGCAAACATCTAGCAGACGTCGAGCAAACGTCGAGCAATCATCGAGCAATTAACACGTGTATTTTGAATACATTTGCTCGACGTTTGTTCGATGTTTGCTCGATCGTGTAAACGGGGTATTATTTACTAAAACTGGTAATGTTGGCGCTGACCGCCCTGGTTAAAATAACTGATAACTGAGGGAGTCCGTCAAGAGACGACACTAAAGGTGCGTTCTCACTGCGCGCGTCAACGCGCCGTACGCCGCGTAACGGGCGCCAACGGGAATTGCATATTCATGGGCCAACCAATCACAGTGTCCTAGCCAAATTCACATTATCATAAATACATCATGGATCCACTGGCTTCTGCTTTTTGATGTGCGGCGTTTTCTTCTTATTTGAAATTACGTACAGTCCTATTAACATCACGTCTTCTTCACTGTCAGACATTTTGTATTTGCGTCTTTCCGCTCTTCAGCGTAACCTAATTTGCATACAGCCAAGTACGCGAGTAAGTGGAACTTTTGTATGTGTCAACGCGCCGTACGCCGCGTAACGCGCGTTACGCAGCGTAACGCGCGTTAAGTTGACGCGCGTGTTACGCGGCGTACGGCGCGTTGACGCGCGCAGTGAGAACGCACCTTAATGGAGTGTTTACACGATCCAGCAAACGTCCAGCATTAGCACGTGTATTTTGAATACATTTGCTGGAAGTTTGCTGGACGTCTGCTGGATCGTGTAAACACCTCATAAGTCTTACTATGACTATGATGTAGTTTTTTTCGCGCGATATACTCAGCTGGCTGTGAGTCAGTTTTTAGGCTTACGTTAAATCTTTCGTTTCGTATCGTAACTAATCTTGTTTGGCGATATCGCTTTTTCGCTGCCTCGTCGTCGTCGTTATTAAATTTTACTGCATCTGTGTCAGTAACCACATTACGGATTACTCAACCAGCGGCAATGTATACAAAGAAGCGCTGACGATTTTTCGACACAGGGCGTCAGTTTTACAGTTCGACGAGACATGGAAAGTGCAGTAAAGGTATTTAAAGGTATTGCTGATCGTGCTTTCCGTTGCACAGCACCCACCGTTTGGAACTCTTTAGCCACTGACGTTACAAGTAGCTGTTCACTGACTGTGTTTAAGTCCAGGTTGAAGACACACATCTTCCGTCAGACATATAACCTCGGCGACTAGTTCTGTCCGCCAGCGCCACTGAAGTCTTTTTTAGCACATACTGGCGCTTTACAAGTCAGATTATTATTATTAACACGTCTAGCACTAATTGCAATAGCGCCCTTGCACCAGACATAAGCCTACTCGCTACAAGAAGCGCTTTACAATCTCTGAAGTGGCAGCTGATTGGCATGAGCTAATGACACCGCGGCGCATTATGTAACTCAGCTTGCGGACGTAGCCTACCACCGTCTCAATCATCCACACTGGCATTTACCCCTAACCCGTAATCTAACCTGTAGCTATTCAATCATTCATTTATTTCAACGGCAGCCTCTGAGCCGATAAGTAAGAACACAAAAATATAATGTAAAACAATAAACACGGAGAAGATATGGCTGACACACAAGTTAGTGAAGAACACATCGGCATGACCGCAATCAGTAAGTAAGTAAGTAAGTAAGTAAGTAAATGATTTATAAAGCGCCAAAGTCTCAGAAAGAATCAGGGCACATAGGATGGACGTTAGGTGGCAGAAAAGGCTGACTGAAAGTAGGCCTAGTGAGTTTTGAGTGACATCTGAATGTAGCCAAGGTTTGACATTGACGAATTTGAGGAGCTAAGGAGTTCCAAATTCTCGAAATTTAGTCTGTCCATTGGTCTATTTGTCCGTAAACGCGTGCGTGGTGTCAGCCGAATCGCCAGTTTTTACAATCATGTCCCGATATTTCATATTTTTCGGGCCAAATATCGCGTGACAAAATACTAATAAGGTCCCGCTCCCCTAGGATCGACCTGCATCGGCTGGGATGAGGATGTGCTGTCTCCCCATTCTCCATTCCACTCGACGCCTGCGGCACCTTATTCCGGCGCCTCGAGCTCTCCCTCCAGAAATGTCTTTTTCCTGCTGGCGCTCCTATTGCTATATACGGCGTGCGGAATCTCTGTGGTGTTAATGAGACTGCTTGTGACTATGGACATCATTCAATCGCATCGACGATGCACACTGCGCCATCTACATGACAGGATAAAAAGCGGGGCCACGTTTTTCCTGCGGCTGCTTGTAATTTTAGAAGACGTGATTAGATCGGTACCGAATTTTAACGCAACTAAACGCTATATATTTTCTCAAGGTTAAATTGTAATCTATTCTAGTTAACTTGTAACGATTATGCTCTGTTATGTTCTGTTTTTGCAATGGCGTTTGACCGTTGTCTAATAAAAGATTACTTACTTACTTACTTACTTAACTTAAAAAAAAACAAAGTAGTGCCATCTATCAAATAACAACAGCCAGAATGAATTACGAATTTTTGATAGTTTTTGTTAACATGTGAAAAACCAGCAAACACGATCGCACGGAGAAGAACTAGAGCTCGTGACGTTTATTGAAAGTTTTCGGGCCAAGGAAAGTGTGCAAAAGCTGCGGAAAAAAATAATATCACCTGTATAACAAAACATCAGAAAGTGACGTGGCCATTCGCGACTGTATCGCAACTTCGCACGTCATCATTATCGGAAAAAATCGAACTCGCGAATGGCTTATCTGCAGTAAGGAAGTATTCTACACATCTACATCGTGTTTCAAAAAACAGTCAAAATCGTTTTGTCATAACTTTGTCAAATTTCCACCAACATTGATAAATTTTGGCACAAAGATGTCCAGGACGATATAATTATGTAAGGTGTACTTATTTTCCAGTTCACATAATTTGTGTCAATGCGCCACCGTGTGAAACAAATGCACCAAATTGCTGCATTACATGATGCTTATCTGTATCAAATTGCACACATTTGCATCATCAATTTGACAAAAAGCACCATGTGATGTAATGTTGTGGTATTAAATATTTTATGATAAAAATAGCAGAAAACAAAATAGCTGACTGATAAGCATAAAACACATCTAATCTTGAGTCAACGCTGTTTGATCAGTCGATCGTTGATTCCATCATCAGCCATTGGCATTGCCTCTAAGCCACTGTCCATGTACACGGAGCACACTTTGGGCATAAACTCTAATAATTTGCAAGTAAATTGTTTTAAAATTTACTATTCTACTAAGCAATTCATTCTGTGTTTAATTAAGTCGTTACAACATTTACTGGAGACAATAACTCAGTGTAATGCAACAATTTGGATCATCTGTGTTTCACACGGTAGTGCATTGACATAAATTATGTAAAGTGAAAAACGAGTCTGCCTTACATAATTTTGTCGTCTTGGCCATCTTTGAGCCAAAAATTATCAAAGTCGGTAAACATTTGACAAAGTTATGACAAAACTATTTTGACTTTTTTGGAGACACGGTGTTTTGAGTTGAAAGGAAAACGTGCAGTTCACGGCCAGACACCATCGCAATTATCTTTTACAGGGGCCGCGTTATAGTCAATTTTGTCCCAAAATTTGTTGCCATGGCAGCAGAGGTCGGCAGTCGAAAAATTTAAGTGACACCATCGGATAGACCGAGCGAAAAATAGGGGGTAGATGCAAACAGTGCGCAATTATCTTTTACGAGGACCGAGTTATACCGCTTTGAAGTCCCCATAGGCCGTAATGCAAATTTTTAAAAATTGTTGCATAAAAAGGTATATGTCCGGCGTCAGGACGCTTCGTTTGAGCCGTTAGTCAGTCGGTCCAACGTAGCCATGCGCAAGGAAAAAAGAAAAAAATAGACGTCTAACGGCAAAATTCGCGCATGCGCAGTTACGCCCCCTTTGAACCGATTGTATCCAAATTTTGCGTGTGGGGTCGGGTGGGCAATGTGATCACTAAGGCCAAGTTTTATGGAAATCGGTTAAGGGGTTTCGGAGTTACAGGACCCCCAAAGGTTATTTCCTATACTTAACGTTCATCGCCCTTACAACAGTGTCAGCACTACCGTGCTGCACTATGATAGGTCTAACTGCCATAATGTCTGAATTACTTACTTCCATGCTTACTTACTGTAGACTGTAATTTGCACTTGTACTTGCAGCATGTCCTTGAAACGTCTTTGGTCACTGGAAGCTTAGTAACGAATCTCCGCGTCGTTAAATTACTTCGAGCCGTCAGCGGTAACTGAGAATTCTGTGTAAACTAACTGCGATGGATGCTGTACATTTCAGCGTCTTTGATGTGACACCGTTAAAAGCCCGACTTCATAGAAACATATGAGACATAGAAGACATCACATTTGGCTGCTGCTCTTATGCAAGCTACTGGAAACGCGGATTCAGTGCAAATACTAAAAGCAGAGCACAAACCTCAGCCGTCGTACATATCACTGCTGACCTCGTGTTTGATGTTTCATCAAAAATGCATTAAGAGTATGAAAGATAAGGAAAATAAGCCAAAGGGTTATCACATTTTGATTTTTGCCTTCGCGAAGGAGGTTATGTTTTTGCCAGACTTTGTTTGTTTGTTTGTCTGTTTGTCTGTGTGTTAGCAAGATAACTCGAAAAGTTATGGACAGATCTTGCTGAAATTTTGAGGGTATGTCGGGCATGGCATAAACTACCAGTGATTCAATTATGGGCGTGATCCGGCAGGAATCCTGGATTCTGGATTACTTTGAAATTTTTGTTACCATTGCGTTAAAGGAAGCATAAGGGAACCGCTGGCAAAGCGATGATAATGACGCCACCTGGCGAATAGCTTTGCTTTGGTGGAGGTATCTGCGGGCTATGACTGCTTTTCTAGTTGATGAACTAGTTTTTCTTGTTCTGGCTTACTGTTTGTGTGAATACATTGTGGCGTCTCATCCTGAGCTGTCACTCTGTCAACCAGATTTCGGTTGTAGCAGAAACGACGCGAAAGAAGAGCGAAAGTGAGACGAGCGACGTCAATACGAGCGATGCAGTTCTGCCTTAATACGTCAGCTCGATATTGAGCAGAGATGTGAACCGTGTAACTCTGTTAAGCTTGTTTATTGTGTCGCCGCACGCCAGATATCGGCGGATATCGATGAGGTGTATAGTAGGCTACTGAACCGATCTAATTCCTCGATCAATACTTCTTCTTTCATGCTAATCACGGGTCACGCTAGTTCGTATTTTTTATGGTATACGGATTACCGGTGACCAAGGCCAGAACTGTCAAGACTAAGACAAGAGTTATTGCACGATGCAAAAGTTGAACATAAAGAATGGAACAATGAACTTATGTTTCTCCAATGGAGTTACAAAATTTTCATCTGCATCAGTGTTTCTAATTTTACGACATCAGTGACAACATAATGTACGTAGAATTATTTAGTTAGCATTTTCAAACTTAGAAGTTAAAGGTAAATTTTGTAGGTTTGCTACAGTATAATTCTCGGAGATTTTTGGTTTTTTGACCAAGACTATACATCTTAGGCGAAGGCCAAGGAAAGGACTGAGATCATTGGAAATTTCTTTGCAGTCATCAGATGCGACACAAAACTAAGCTACATTACATATTGAGCAAGACTAGAAACATCATTCTTCTTTTTTTATTCGAGCATTGGCCATACTGTGGATGATCCTTCTTTATTCCGCTTTGTTGTCTGCGGTCTTCAAAGTTTTCTCCAACCCCACTCCACTATACGTGTATAGTGATGTTGTTTAACCAGTTTACTCTAAGTCCTCATCTTAGACGTTTGCCGTCTAGCGTCCTCTGAATAATATGCTATTCAGGGCACCAATTTGTTTAGTTTCGAGCTAATTATTTTGCGGCATTTTTTTTAGTTCAAGCGCGAACATTTTCTATAGTTTTTGCTCGAGAGCTTTAGCGCGTCTTAGCTATGAGCAAAGTGTCTGTTCGTTCGTCTGCCCGTCTGTTTGTCCCTACGTCACACTTTCTGATTGTACAAAACGGTGAAAGATATGCTATTTAATTTTTAAAAACCGGTTACCACGTTAATGCCGACGGCGCGCCAGCATACCCAGCGCGGAGCGCACGGAACGGGCTGCGGGCCAACTGTCCAGATTTCATCCCAAAGGACCAGTGGCCTCAAAATTTCCCGAATATAAACCAAATGGACTCTCGCGTGTGCCGTGCAATGTGGAAAGTTTGCTGCAAGCTTAAAACAAAGCCGAAAACAATCACCGAATTCAAGGAAGCGCTTCAGGTTGTCTGGGGCAACCTTCCGATTGACAATGCTGTAAAAGACTTATCAAATTAAGCGACTGAAGGCTTGTGTTAAAGCTTGGAGCTGGCGGTGGACACTTCCAACATTTATAGTGCGGGAGTAACCGGTGTTAGGACATCATAACTCGCTTAATTAAGGCATGTAGGCTTACGGCGTCGAATCTACTGTCAACGCTTCAAACGTTCGGCAATTAAACGGACGTTTGCATGTCATGACGACATTCAACGCCGATATCTTTTTTTGGTTCTAGGCAACACGACCGCACGTGTTTGATCACACAGCGTTGGACACGCGCCTGAATATAGGAGAGTAGTGACGCTACTAATGTCATCGTAATCGCAATTGTTTAATGCTGTAGTGCTCTGTCTACAGCAGTCAGGCCGATAGTGCAGTTAAGCCCAAATTCCATTACGCCGACTTTGTGACAAAGTCCGCGACAAGTTCGCGACAAAGTCGCGGACTTGTCGCGGACATAAATCATGAAAGTCCGCGACACAAATCACGTCGCCGACTTTTATTATTTGTGTCGCGGACTTTCGTACTTTGTGTCCGCGACAAAGTTGCGGACTTTGTCGCCGCCTTTTCCCCGGCATTGCAGCGGGTTAAATTTCATTGGAGCGACACAAACGGGTTTGTCGCTGACATGTTACAGACTTTGTCGCAAACATCTCGACATGTCCAGATGGTTAATTTTTGTGTCCGCGACTTTCGTGATTTGTGTCCACGACTTTCCGCGCTGGGAAGTTTCGGTGAAAGTCCGCGTAATGGAATTTTGGGTATAGAGCTTTACAAAAAGGCGAAGTAGAATGAAGGTTTCGGATGTGGGAATAAGTCTGGTTCCAGATACTCGAACCGCAGGCGTAGAAGGCGCGCTTCCTGAACTGGGTCCGTGTCCTCACGACAACAGCTGCGTTAGTTGTAGAGGCGTTTAGATTTATCACTGTTGAATTTGACGATGTTAAAAAGGTAAAAAGGTAAAGGTCGTCAATTTGTATAGCGCATCGTCGCAAACACGCCTCTAATGCGCTTTCGTCACTAACCAGAGCCGCCTGCCGCACGGGCACCACGTGCAGCTTGCAGACACAGGCTGGCACAACGGCCGGCTAGGCAACCCAAGTCAGCTGTACCAAGGTCCCCACCTTCCGTAACCCATGTAAATGAGTTACTACTCATTTTACCGTCCCACGGAGGGTAGAAGGCTGAGTCGACCTAGCTGGCAGGCTTTGCACCGAGATGGTTTACCTGCCCGCAGGCAGTCACCCATCGCAGTACTAACCGGG
>Ga0209367_1013276_pt1 | contig 10623 bp, 5 predicted proteins | sample WorMetLIZISLAND2_FD_187412 | JGI IMG/M metagenome (GOLD analysis project Ga0209367, IMG submission 187412) | Marine gutless worms symbiont microbial communities from Max Planck institute for Marine Microbiology, Germany - Olavius geniculatus... ...
TTCTTACCTTTTCAGTTTTTTTCTTATTTTAGTTGTCTTTACTTCATTCATTTTTCGAATTTTGTCAGTTTTACATTTAGGACTATTTCTATTCTCAGTATCTCTCATTTCATTTTTCTTTGAACATTTCAGTTCTTTTTAGTTTATGTGCTAGATTAAACTGACAGTGTGTTTGTCAGTTTTTGAGTGCAAATTTTCCATTGTATTGTATATTGTATTACCTCCGCCAAGGAGGTTATGTTTTTGCCGGTTTTTGTTTGTTTGTCTGTCTATCTGTGTGTGTATAAGATAACGCAAAAAGTTATGGACGGATCTTTCTGAAATTTTGAGGGTATGTCAAGCATGGCATAAGCTACAAGTGATTTAATTTTGGAGGTGATCCGACAGGAATCCTGGATTCTGGATCACTTTGAAATTTTTGTTACCATTGCGTTAAAGGGGGCATAAGCGGAACCGCTGCAAAACCAAAGATGGTGACGCCACCTGGCGAATAGCATTGCCTTGGCGGGGGTACCTGCGGGCTACGACTGCTTTCTAGTATTTTGTGTGCAGTCTTTGTTTCTGTTATTGCCTGTTTTGTTTAGTGCTCGTTGCGTTTCTGTGTATAGGATGTGGAGGAAAGCTAATTTAATGAATAGCTAATTTGTATTCGGCTAACAGGGAAACTTTCTCAAAGGTCACTTAGTGCTGCAAGCTCAGCATAGTAAGCTGCTTGGCTGAGTGAGAGATGATTACATATAAAAACTATTGTTGGGCTTTGCTAAGGTGAAGGTCATAGCTAAGCTTAGGGAAGAAATTGAATATTCAGTGGCCGTAGGCTGAGGCTTTGTCGATATTGCCTCGGTTCCCAAAAAGGCGATCTGTCGGCCCTGAGTTTGTTAGAAGGAGGAGCTAGTGAGTGTGTTTACATCTTTGGGGCTACAGCCTGTAGCCAGGAACCGCTGTTGTCTAAGTTTAGCTAGACTAGAGAAATCCACGCCTTCTTGACGTCACTTACTAGGCTTAGTCGCTTAGCGGTCAGATGAAGGACTTGCTTTCTGAGTATGCTTTCTGTCTGAATTGGATCGGAATGTTGCGTTGAATAAAAGCGTTAAAAAGTCCTCGGAAACGTTTCTAACAACTCTAGGGGCTCCCCCAGAGATGATAGGGAACGTGCATTTCTTCTGGTACATGAAACATTTTATGTTGAGCCACAAGGGGTACGCGTATGCATGCAAGTGACAATTCGGAAGGTTTCGGTGGCATTTTATGGTCAACGCCTTTACACGACGAGCAATAATAACATGATTGGATCATTGGATGATGATGACAAATGACCTCGTCAGCATGTCGCTACAGCAATAGCAATAAATGCGATGTCGAGTAGTGTGGTTTATAAGATAATGTACAGCTCTTTATGACCGTCGCGATACTGCAGCATACCACACACGCCCACAGGAGGCTGTTGATTATTAAATAGAAACTAGTTGTATAACCGCTGTGTATAATGGAAATTTGTCTGATCTAACGATAAGTGACTTCTGACTGGGTGTGCCTATACGCTGCTATCGACGTACGTGAGTCAAGGGCTGATTTCCGGCACAGTAATGGGGTGTTTACACAATCCAGCAAACGTCCAGCAATCACGTGTATTTTAAATACATTTGCTGTAAGTTTGCTAAACGTTTGCTGGATCGTGTAAACACCCTATAAGTGTGCACCGTGTAACTCGGGTCGGATTGGCCCTATAATTTTAAAATTTTCTTCTTCAGTCTTGGACGTTAGCCAGGAGTGATCTTTTGGCTGTTCACTAGCTGTCTCCTTAGTCCGTACAAACGCTCTGGAATCCAAAGGATGTGACACAAATACGATAAAGATTTGCACTTGAAAACTGACAGACAAGCTGTGAGTTTAATTTAATACGAAAACTAAAAAAAGAATATGTTTTAAATAGAAATAAAATGATAAAAAACTAAAATAGAAGTGTTGTTATACAAAACACAAAAGTCAAGAAACAGATGTTATAAGATAAAAAAATAATGACAACTAAAACTAGAAAACTAAAACGAAAAAAAACAGCAAGGAGTATAGCAATGTCCCCAGTACTTGTCCACACTTTTCCGGAAAGTATTCAGTCATGGTAGCAGACGCCACCGTATATTAGTAGATTGTTCCACAAGATTACCACACGGAAGAAGAATGACAACGTGACATGTGAACGGCTATGCCTTTTCACAACCTTGGACGAGATGGCGTCGACATGCTGCGCCCACTTCAAGTCGTTGACGACGTGCACGCCGAGTAACTTCGTGACGCGTTCCACCGGTGCGCCGCTTATCTGACGGACAACGGCGAGTCCCTGAGAGATAAACCGATATCGACCGACTTTTTACAATCCACAACATATCGCGACACGTCGAGAAACATGTGTAACAAATATATAACAAATGGAAGCGAATGGAGTTTGACGTGAGAGCCGATGATGCTAGTGGTTAGAGAAGCCTGGTCTATCGGTCAGTCAGTCAGTCATTCATTTGACTAGTGCAGACCAACGGACGTCCATGACACAGCTAGCTCGATGAGTCCAGTTAGTCGTGCGTTATGACGATCGTCTCTCTGTTAACGCGCCGTCGAGTCGCCTTGCTCGTCCACGTCCTTCCGTGATGTCGCAGTCGTGACGTCATCGTCGCGTTATCGTCGCTGGCGAGGACGCGTTTAGATGGCGCTTCGTCTCGCTCCAGTGCGTTCCGTCCTCCTCAGGCTCGTCCGTGACTCGCCAGTGTTTACTTACTTATTGCCGCCGCGGCGCCGCTGTAAGGCTCGTATCCCAATTTATCGACTGCGATGGTGTCGACACGTCATCTTCCCGCCCCCGCCGCCAGTTCGCGAATAGTGCTGCCGGGACGCGGACAAAACCCCCTCCCCACGACAAACCGTCTCTGCGACAAAAACCCTTGCCACAAAACTTCGCTCGCTACGACAAAATTTTTTTACGACAACACCCTCTCCGCTGTGACAAACAACAGCAACAGTAACAACAAATCCCCTCTGCGACAAAAGCACGCGTTTCACATGTACGGGGGATTCTGTCGTAAGAAGTTTGTTTCTTGGGGGGATTTAGCCGGACACTGTCGCTGCCGGGCGGCGGCCACGAGGGAGTCAGTCAGCTGGCTGGTGAGTAAACGAAGTCACGACGTCGAGAGCATGCGGCAAATAAACGGACTCGAGCGACGCTCACTCATTGATTTCGACCCACTGACGAACGTCGTCGGTCACTATAGGGCCTGTGAAAAGCGGCGACACTAGGCTTACGCACGTACTCTCTGACCAGAGTTATAGCAGGAGCAAAATGCACGCAAAGTCGCAGACACATGATTTGCTGCAGCGGTCATTTCTGCACGCTATACATTTACACCTATCACATGGACAGTTAACGTCGACGTCAATGTCAACATTAAATTTATATATCGCAGTGTTATGAAGCATCCATATTGCGTTAAGCACACTGAAGTCTCGCAAAAAGTAGGCTATGGTTTATACACTGCTCCCAAAACTATACTGTTGTAGTGCGACAGATCACGCGGATTGTCCGGTAATGAGATCCAAACCGTCAGACCCCTATAGGACCGACGGCCTGATGTATTTCGTTGAAACCACGAAACAGTCAAAAAGCGTCGACTGGCAGATCTCAGATGTTGTCGACTGGCGACATCGGAGACTGGGATCATGCAGTAGTCGACCAGGTACCTCGGTGCTTTGTCTTGAAGGCAAAGGTAGGCCTAAACCGTCACTGCCAGCCAGTTTGTACTGCACTCGCTCAGGAACATCGTACTAGTGCAGTTCGTCATGCAGAAGAAGAGAGGCTTTGGTCGAATATGCGCGTGCCAGAGACGAGATGAGCTGCAGCATTCAGCACACGTTGAAGCGTGTCAGTTATGTACTGAGATGATCCGGCAGGCACGGCGTTCCAGTAATCCACACGCGACATGACGAAGGAATGGACGAGCGTCTTTAAGGAGTCGATGGCCAGGGAACGACAAACTTTCTGGAGCTGGCAGAGTCAACAAAAACACTTCGCCATAACACTGGAGACGTGTTTGTCAAGGCTCAAGTTTGACGAGAACGTCACGCCAAGAACTCGAACGTTGTCACACAGTGCGAACATTTCATCTGCGAGACGTAGAAAAAGAAGATATGCCAAATAGCAGCATTAAATGCACAATCGAGCTATCGACTGCTGGATCAATTGCTGGCAATATTAATGATCATGAATGACATTTAAACGTGATTCAAAATTACTTATAATTTTGATGGCATATTAAAGTGACGGAATGGATAGCGTAATGTCTGCATAGAACGATACTGTTCGAGCCGTTTGTTTGCAAATCGGAAGAGAAAAAAACCGTAAAACCTGTGGTGAAAACGACGCAAAAAGCATCTCGCTCCCATAAAAAAAAACTATCGTTTCGCGTCGACTATATAGCATCCGCCTACGAGGGGCGTTCATTCAATAAGTTTTGCGAATCGATATAATAGTCTAGAAAAAAGTTCACACTAGTCTGCCTATCAGTAGAACATACATTACTGAACGCCCGTCGCAGCCACTTCAGCGACAGAACTTGCGTCGAGGCGCGGTAATCGAATACGTGCGTGCTCAGCGTGCGATTTGTTACAACTTTGAGTCGCAAGTTTCTTGCTCGGCGCGCGTACGTGCGCTGCGGGCGTGACAGACAGACGGACGGACGGACGGAGGCTCGGAAATCAATGTAGTTGTCAATGGACTGGTTCGCCGCACGGCCAGTTGAGTTGAGTTGAGTTGAGTTGGGTCAGTAGCGCCGTTGAGAGATTGAATCACGAGATTCGTCGACGACGACAGATCAATCAACGACCTACCCGGCTACTGTGTGCCTCAATGTGCGTTTCCTGTAGTGTCTCGCAATGTGGATTACGACGGTGAGTGACGTAGCCTCGCCTACAACGTCTGCATGCATCAAGCGTCAGGCGTGAGCGACACCAAATACACGTCCCATGACACTTCGGGGAAGTTTAAAATCAGAGTTGGCTTTAAGTTTTAAAGAATTTTAAAAATTGAAGTTGAAATTGTAAGAGTTTTAAGTTTTGTATTTGTTGCGCAATTTACAATATTAATCAAACTCAATTTCAAATTCCAATCGTGATTTAAGATCTGACGTCACATCATTCACCAAACAAAAACGATGGAGAATGGTGCGCGAGATCTACAGTACTTTCGGAGTCTAGAAATTTGTGATCTGTCTTCTTTGCATACTAAAACTTAAAGACTCAAAAAGCAAAACGCTTCAAAACTTTAAAACATAGAACGTTTACCACAGACCAAGGTTTTCCCCATCCCTGTGTAGAACCACATTCCGTGCCACCATCCTGAACCCTCGCCGTGGCTGGTCGGTCGTGACGGCCGCGCACCCAGGCGACGATCGGTCACCGCATTACCAGTAATCTCCGGCAAGCGACCGGTGTCCCATTATAGGATCGTTCCCCAGAAAAGTCTCCCCCGGCCGACAATTTACCGGCAAAAATCCGCCCTGCCCGGCGGCCGTCCGGCGGGACGGACTTTCACCGGTAAATTGTTGGCTGGGGGAGACTTTTCTGGCAACGATCCTATAATGGGAAAACTTTTTATGGGGCCGGCGATAAGGAAGATATCATATCCGTGATTATCTCTCCAGGGTGGATTTTTCATGGAAGAGACATTTAATGTGATAGGCACACGTTGCTAATCCCCGCCCGAGCTGCGTGTGTGTATTGAGACATCGCCATAGTCTGTTTATGTGCAGCTCGACACCGTGTAAACGCACTAGCTCGACACGGTCACTCATTACAGCCTCGTTGCAATCTCGATCAACATTTCAAATCATCCGCTCAATTACTTTTACTACTACCATAAACGACGAAACTGACTGGCTGTAAGCGAACTTAAAGGACTCCGGTTACCGTTATACTGAATTAAACAACTGATTAAGCACAGTGTGATTTGAGTGGTTGAATAAGCGACTAAATAACCTATCGTTTCTATATCCATATATTCTGTTTTGGCTTTATTTTTCGAAGAACAAGTTTTACAGTTCTACTATAAAATAAGTACGAAAAGACAGAACTCTAATTTGTGTCGGTATACTTTTGTTCGGATAATAATTGCGATCGCGAAGCTTCTTTAGAAAGAACATATAAAATTACTGTTGCTATTCGTGCAGAGTGCAGAATCACGTGCGTCCGTTGTCCTGTAGGTTTGCCAAAAATCCCACACGTAATACTGATGACGCACTGGCCAGTTTTCTGGCGCTAGATGCCGTTACCGGTTTATGGCACCGGTTACCGGTGTGAACCGGCGCGGCACAAAATTGGACATGTTCAGTCTGCGATGCCGGCGACTAGCGGCTGTAAAATATAGTATAAGAAAAGTATGACACACTAACCAGTTTCTGATACCAGTCGACTGGTAGCAGAAACTGGCGCCAGAAACTGGCAAGTGTGTCATCACTATAACGTGTAACGAAAGTAAAAAAAACAAATTTCCGAAAGTATAGGTATAGGTCCTGTGAAACGATAGCACGAAGATGACGCTTTTTTCTCTAAGCGATAGCCGAGCTTTTTACTAAATCCAGGCTAAAGACTACTTACTATATCCGTCAAATATTATTTTTACGCACGACTGTAACTGTGTCCTAGCGTCTTTTTGACATTTTGACATAATGGTAAATTGGTGATATGTTATTTATGACACAACATCAGTTGATTCCCACTGCCCTGTTTCATTCTGCCATCAGTTCACATCTTCCCAGCGAAAAAGAGGTTTGTTTGCGACTGTTAGTCTGTACTCACGGACAGCAGCAGACCGCATCAGCAGGCGGATCATGAGTATTAGTCGACATGCGATTTCGTCATTTTCCAAATCAATTCGGCCGAACTGGCCGGTCGTGCGCAGAGATAGATAGCATTCGCCGGCGATGCAGCTTTTCATTCCACGGCAAAGCGGATAAAGCGACAAGCGGCGTCACGTATGGGCGAACATCTACAGCGAGTGTCCAAGTCCGGCGTCAGAACTGCTCTAATCGACTGCGACAGCCTCCGGCCATGCAGTGCCCCGTTACAGCAACACGCCGGTAATCGGCTTTCGTCGCCGATCGAGTATCAGTGATAGGCTAAAGTTAACTAAAAAAAGTTGCTAACTATATAATAATTGAACTAATTTTTAAGTTAGACCATCAGCTTAAGTAATAGAAAAAAGTTTACGTAAAAAATAGTTACTAACCAAAACGTTTTACTAAAAATATAGTTCATTGTGACACTTCTTACCTTTAACATTGTTTATGATATTCGTCGTAATTCTAGACATTCGTCCTTTCAACCCGACTGTAAAAGCATCATAGTAGGTTAGTTCTATTATTGTAAAAATGTGACATTTGTGGGCCATTTTCGTTTAAACTTTGTTCACAATTAGGCATTTCATTTTTATCAAAAATAAACTTTTTCTGTCCCTATTTAAATGAAAGACAAACTGACAAACTCTGAAAACTTTCAAAACGTAGCTCGACCACTTTTATCCAGTTTAGTTGAAGTTTTTTTTAAATAGTTAAAATTAGAAGTTTAACTGACTGTTTTACAGTTGAAAAAACAGTTACAGTTTGACTAGAATGAACAGTTGATGCGCATCACTGCCGGGTATACAGGGATAGGCCGAATTAAACCAGATTGAAAGCGGCGGCAGCGTCGGCATCATCGTCTAAGACAATTTTGAGAGACGAGTGTATAGGCCTACTATACGAGTTTATAAAACGCATCTTGTCGATCGTCCGGCAGGCATGGTGGTCACCGTAAGTGATGGCGACTGGCGACGGCGTGGGTCGACCTAAGGTCATGATGCGTTGCTAACAGGCTTAAAGCTCCTGTTCAAGCCCTCTCTCTATCTCTGCCGTCGCTCATCCGATGTCGTGTTCTTTCCCGTGAAATCTTCCTAGTCAAAAGAAATTAGCTATACGCTCGCTGGGACCTAAATTGGATCATATACTGCGTCCACTCGACTAGTAAATCCTATATGTCTTAGAACTGCACGATAACTAGATCATACGACGCATCTGAAATGGCTTGGTTGGATGCTAAGACAACTAGGCGGCTAGGCCTAGCCAGGCTATCCCGATGACGACATTTATGCGGGATCAACAGCGCGCGTAAAACGAGTCCTAAATTACGTCACTGACGGCGAAAACTGGAATAAAATGAAAACTCAAATAACGCTCACATTTGTTTGTGATATTTAGTGACACTGCTGACCTTTCTGTAGACTTCATGGGAGAAAACCCCGTATAATCGTTTTTCTTGTTTGCAGCTCTTGCTCGTTAACAATAACAGAAGCAAGCTTTATACTTCATGTGCTTATAAGATATAAGTGCACAAATCCACGGCGTAGCACAGACAACACATAACTTAGCTACATCGTGAAATTCAGCACCGCAGAATCCGCACGTTGCCAGCTTTGTTCCTCTACAACCAACGCAGCTGTTGTCGTGAGGACACGGACCCAGTTCGGAAAGCGCACTTTCTCCGCCTGCGGTCCAAAGTTCTGGAACCGGATTCATTCCCACACCAGAAACCTTTATTCTGCTCCAGCTTTTTGCGAAGCTCTCAGGCCTAAGACTCGTCATTCTGTTTTAGCGACTCTAGACATAGTGGCATGATCTTCATCGACGTAGACACGGCGCTATTACATTCTTTTGTTTTCGATTATGATTAACAAAGACCGAAGTGATTAGGCAATAAACGAAATCACATCCTTCGGTCGCAGCAGCAGTTTGCAATTGCATGTTTTTGTTGGGGGAGGGGTTGTGACGCCCGAAATCTTTTCCTTACCTGGGGGTCAGGGACTTCCATTCGACACACAGTGTGTCATCGGACCCCAAAAATGCATCTAAATCGATCGAGCAGTTTAAGCAGGGTACACGAATGTGACAGGCAGACGACAGACAACGATAAGAAGACATGTGTCGAAATAGGCGGAATCGCGTGCGTTGCAAAAACGCCGGTTCGTTTAATAATAAACTGGTGACGCGCCAATGTGTACGATTTCACATTTTTCGATTCTGTGACCAGAGCTCTATTGTCTCAGTGTTTCATCGGCTGACGTTGTCGTCGATCGATGTCTCCAAGTCATATCGGCGCTGTCCTGCAGCATTCATCACATCAGCCCTGTCGAACGTGCAAAGCCTCATGCCTAGTCTCCATCCAACGCAACGCATGCAACAGACGCAGCGCAAGAATAGACTCCGTTTCTGTCCTTGCGTTTTGGCCGCTGCGTCACTTGCGTCAGCTGCGTCAACAAAGTACGCGCGGGCCCTGCGTTATGCGCGTTGCGTTGGATGGAGACCGTGCTTTAGCGGACGTGAGATCAAACGGACCTCGCGAGAGATACATGTTCGTATCAACGCCCGACTTCGCGTCTGATCTTCGCCAATTCACACCGGACCGCTCCAGCATTTCACTGTCCGCCGCCGCCGCTCGCCCCAAAACGACCACAAATAAAAACCGATCGTACGTTTTTCCACTGACAGCAAAACATCGGTCTTACTACATTAGTTCTCCCGCGGGCACCCACTGCAGGCGCGGCAAAAGGGGACTTGCCCCCTTTGGAGCAGGCAAAAACAGTAAGTCTGCCACGCTTAATCCGAACAAAATGCGACGGTAAAAGGCAGTGGCGACCGTAAGCACAATTTTCCTAGCGGGAAAATCATATCAAAAAACTTTTTTTCATTTGCTGCTCTTGCTGCATTGAGTACATATCGAAATTTAAAAATTATTTTTCTCGCTTGCTTTTGCCCTTATTCCACCAAAAATTTGGGGATGTTTTCCTGGACTAGATCACGGATGGCGGAGCTCCGTAGTGCAAAGACTCTGGGCTAATTATCGGCGCAATTAGTTTCAAAGTAGCGCCACTTTTCGACCAACGTCACAGACGGACGGACATGTGACTTATGGCAGCAATATGGCGCTGGGCATAAATCGCGCGGAAATATTCGCTTTCTGGACACAAAAGTACAGGAGTCACGCTTACTGGAAGTATATTATCGGTACTGATAAAAATACGCAATCGCTAAAAATCGAAAAACCGGTATAATTATTTAAAAGTTAATACACCAAACAGCTTGAAAATGATACAGCTTAAAAGTTGAGTATCATTTACGGAATAATCCTTTGACAGTACGTAAGCAACAAATTGAACAACAACTGCAAAGATAAAATTGTGTAATTGTTACCAGCACCTGTTACCAGCACTAATTTCACTTGCTTTTTATAGTTTAACTGTCCAGAAAATGTTCAGCTTACACTCAAATAAAATCACATATGCGCAGTATCGATAACAAACGTTGATAGCGCCTTAATTTGCTTGTGCGTTTTATTACATCGTTCTTTGCGGCACGAACATCATTTTTTTCCTCAGTCGTTTAGTATATACACTATATACACTGTGTCTCAAAAAACCGGACCCTTATTACGTTTTGAAATAACTCCAACAAACTGTGCCTAGTAATAATAATGAGTAGCTGAGAAAATCGTCAAAAAGGTACTCAATATCGTAGTGTGTTACGGGCTTACGATATTTCATAAAACGGGGTA
>Ga0209367_1013278_pt1 | contig 10621 bp, 3 predicted proteins | sample WorMetLIZISLAND2_FD_187412 | JGI IMG/M metagenome (GOLD analysis project Ga0209367, IMG submission 187412) | Marine gutless worms symbiont microbial communities from Max Planck institute for Marine Microbiology, Germany - Olavius geniculatus... ...
ACAGCAAAAATTACAAAAGGTGATATTATTCAGCAGCACATTGACACACAGTCAGTGTGATGCGGGCAATATCGCCTTTTGTAATTTTTGCTGTTTTCGATGTGCAAGTCTTTAAATGTTGCCGTTAACAAGTGTATAAACTAATGTTTTGTACATATATTTTATTATAGACGAGTGACAAACTTAAGCCTGGCACCAGCAGAAGCCGAACTAATTCAAAACATGAACCGCAAATGATTAGTGAAATTCTGTTCAGTTACAGCAGTGTTTACAAGATGATTAGGTAGGTCAGGAATTAATGCAACAGATCACCATACGACAAAACATTTAAGTTTCTTGCCTGCAGTTCCAGAATACGTTCCAAGTGAAGAAAGTCGGTAGTTGTCTGCAGCCGAGTCGACTATGAAGTTGTCATACACAGCATAGCTGCTGTTTCCCTGCCAGTCTACCAGGTCCACACGCAGACGTTGACGTTCGTCCGATGTCATCCGATGAAGATTGTCATTACCTGCACAAAACATTTCAGCTTTTTTGTTTATGTGCTAATTTGAACTGACAGGCAATTAAAACTGTTGTAATGGTCATGTGGTACACGACGTTGCATTCTCTTTGCTATTTATCCGGCCGCCGACTTAGACGCACCTTAGGCGGTATACGACCCAACGGTGCTCGTAGGTACCGGCTCTGGCCGTGTCTCTGTCTGCGGCGGTACGAGAAGAATCCTTCGCGGTGCTCGTCGTACCGCCGCAGAGACACGACGACAGCTGGGCAACTGATGACCTCAACCCTAGCAAGCAGGAAATCACGGATCGCCAGTCAGCAAGTTTCGTAGGCCTACTTGCCTGCAGCAGCGTCGAATTTATCAGCAATGTTGGACGCTTATTTATGGTGTGCATCATTCTCACATAACCCTAACTCTAAACCCTAAACCCTACATCATAATATTAACGCTAATTCTGGTCACTACGTGTAACTCAATTACGCCGAGCGACATTGGTGCCGCCGCCTGGCGAGTGCGATTGAGTTTTTCGTTTTTGTTCAGTGTTGGAACAGTAGCCTAGGCCTACAGGCTATTTTACGGCTGCCGGACGAATAGTCACCGCGTTAGAAATAAGCTACACAAACATTCGGACAAGAAAGTCACTGTCATTTAAAAACTTGGTTTTGTTAGTTAAATGAATTTAAACAAACTAGATAGTGGTTACGACTCCTCGACTATTATGCCTCCGCTAACATGTGACTAACAAACTCTCGAAATATCATGCTAACAAAGTCCAAAAGTGCATCTTGTGGCATATTTGACCACACCGTGACCTTGACCATTGATCTTTCGACCTCCAAAATTTAACGCACTCATCCTTGCCCCAAAGAGTTCATTATTGGTGAAAGTTTGGTGAAATTCCGTCAACATAAATACGCAAGATATCGTGCTAACTTTTGTTCGGGACCCCCGCACGCACAGAAGAACCGACGCACGAACACTCTGAAAACATAATGTCTCTGGCCACTACGTTGGCGGAGGCATAAAAATAAGATTAATTTGCCAACCGAGCCAGAACTCTCCAGTAAGATTTCCGAATCCGTCTTTGTAGACTGTCCAATTACGGTAGAAATTTTCACTGCCGTCTTGACGATGTTGAAACACCTGAAACGTCAAACTTTGAACGTTTTTCCATTTCGCAGGAGGCTCCAAAATTTGTGGACTAGAATTCAAAACTACCATCATAGGTTTTGGTTTTGACTCTGGCAAAATTTTACGGCGACCAGCTGAGAGAAAGCGGAGATACGGCGCTCATAGTGTAAAAAATCATTAGCAGTAAAGCATGAAAACTTTGAAAAGCCTTCTAAGCTAGGAGTCGCATATATAGGCCCTACCTGTAATTATGGTGCAATTCTGCTAGCAAACATTTTTGCTTTATCTTGCATTTCAATCCGTGCCCAGTTAGACTAAGTATATCGAATAGCTGAACATCGGATTCACGATATAATACGGCAACCAGAGCACAAGTCATTGTCCTCTAGGCGGCTACGCTGACCGTCACAATGTTGCTTGGTCCACAACTCGCAATGCTATTTTTTACAAGCTTTCGAATCCCAAATCCCGTTAGGCACAGAAGCTTCTGACTAAAACAGTATTAAGGCGCCTACAGAACGACGTAACTGAACTGAACTGACATGCTTTAGTATTTGACGAACTGACCAGTGGGCAAGCAGTAATGCATTGCAGTAGGCACCGTCTAACAGCGTAAGTAATTTTGCGACTACGCGCACGCACGCACGTGTCGACCAATGGACTCGCCCTGCTTGCCTATTGGTTAGTTCGTCGAAAACTAAACCTTTCAGTTCAGTTCAGTCACGTCGTCTGTACGCGCCTTTAGCCGACTTGGGACCATCGCACAAGTGTTTTCTGCGAAATAGCATCGCATTCTGTCTTACGGTTTTAGACTAAATGCCTGCGTGAGACAGTCGGACAAACGAGCAAACAGGCAGAGAAAACATTTACTATCATGAGGCTTTTAATAAGTTGAATCCTACAAACCGTCCATCCTCCTCCATCAGTCGTCATGTCACAGTAGACTTGTAAAGGAGTTTGTGCGCTGCCGATGTACACAGTGTAGACACCGTCTGAACGTGCTCCGAACTTGTACAGCTCAGAACAGTTATGCCGTCTCACTGCTGTAACAGTCACAACGAGAAGCTCAGCTGTCTCTAAGATAGCTGACCGTACTGTCAGTGACCTTTTAAAGCCATCTAATATCAATGATTTCCATATCGTCAGACAAGGCGCATGCCACTTCTTTTTAGCGATTAATAGTAACCTTGGCCCTACCTCTCGCCGTTTTCGATATACGGCCAATTATAGCTTAAAACTTTTCACTGAAAATTGCGGCCAAACCGCTGCAGATGGAATCATGGTTACTATTGACAGTTTATAGGAAGTCGTCAGCGCCCTATCCGATGGTACCATCGCCGGCCCCCAGTTCCCCACGACTTACCGTTTAGCACAACACTGCACAATTGGCATACCATAGTGCATTATGACCCTTCAAGATCATCCAAGGTCAATCATTTATATCTCATTTGAAAGCCAGTATGCGACCTCCTATTAGTGATCACTAGCATCCTAGGCCATATCTCGCACCGTTTAGCCACAATACATCCATGACAGACAGACGGGGCGGACAGACGAACGGACGACAACCATGTCAATAGCTCGACCGTTACTTAAGTATAGTGGGCTAAAAAGCTCATCAACCGCTTAGAGAACAGGGCGCCAGTTTCGTGCATTCGTTTTATTATTTTCGTTTTATTATTATGGTCAAGCATTGTGCTCAACTGTGCCACGTAGTTTTTTTATTTCTCCCTGTGTTTTATTGTTTTAGTGTGTTTTTCTTTTTTAGCATTGTATTTGTATTGTGTTTTATTGCTGCACCCAGAGTGCGAATAAAGATTCTTATAATGCTATTCTCGGACATCTGGCTTTCTGAGTTAAGGTATAATACTTTAGGCCGGCGTGTGGGATTCTTAGCAATAAAAATGTATAACATCCGATGCATGCAAGTCTACACGAGTAGCACCCATACTAGTTTTAGTAGTAGTTTAATGCGTACTTTCTAAAGAATTTCCGTATATATATCCATACAACTGTATGCTTGCATAAACTAAATGCAGCTGGCGGCCTATTTTCTAAGCGGCAGCAACGCATCTTGTCGCTGCAGGACGTGGACAAATATAATGCAACGTTACTTGAAACCACGAAAGATTCGATCTCCCTGCGCCCAGTGACTTTAATAGATTACAGGAATGTAATACCCCTTTTACACGATCGAGCAAACATCGAGCAATAGCACGTGTATTTTGAATACATTTGCTCGATGTTTGCTCGATTGTGTAAACGGGGTATAACAGACGGAAAGAGCGACAGACTGACAGACAAACGAAGATAGTCTCATTGCAATAGTACAAGAACAATTTAGCAGAGTGTTATAAACAAGGCCTTAAGACATAATGGCTTCATAATAGTGCCTACTTGTAACAGGTGCCTCTTATATCACCTCTTCCTTTTATATCTCTGAACTTCGTTCATGGAGCGTCTCGTAAATTCGCTTATTGATTGAATGATTGATACTTCATCGCTGAGAATTTTTGTTTAAAATGAGAAATAACAACAGTACACGTGACTGAAAACACATTTATACTGATATCAGTTTGAAATTAAAACCGTGATAACACATACATAAGAACGGTGACGTTTTAGAAGCCGACGTCGTTGTGCTGGTCGTCGCAACTGTACAAACACATACCAACCATGATGATATTTAGTTCGTCCGGCTAGGAACGGCAGTTCCGCGGCGGACTTCTGTTTCGCCGAAGATGTTTTAATTTTTTTTGTCAACTAGAGATCTTCGAGCTCCGTCGACCGATCGTGCACCGTGATGGATAATGAGCCGAATTTTATAACGCAGGTCCGAAAACTCCCCCCCCCCAAAAATGGAGATCAAAAACATGTGAAACTCAACACGATTTAAAACAACTTTCGATTTGAGCGCGAATATCTCTGGAACTGATGAAGATATCGACAAGCGAAAAACGGCGTTATCAACTACGCTCACTCCGGCATTAAATAAAACATTTGGTGAACTTTAATCCACTAACAACAACGGCTAGTTAGCAGATGTTTACCAACTTTAAGTCGACTCTTCGCGCATTCTGTGTATATGCTAATGCATCTGAGTTCGGGTCACGTGACTTTGCTACGAGCAAAATTTCAACCCTTTTATTTTTCCCAAATCGGACTTACGGCACGTTGGGCTCTGCCTCAAATTTTGGGAATTTCTAGTATTGGTTCTACCTCCATGCGAGTGCGTCTTCATAGGTCTAAGTCAACTGCGAAGTGGCCACTGCAGGATGACACAAAACTTACACAAGTGCAAGGAACAGGAAAGCTCTGCTGACCCTTTACAAAACTATACATGTTAGTCGATTGTTAAGTAGCTAAATGTTGTTAAAAAGTACTTGCAAATTGTACATACTTCTTGGCCGCAGCGTGCTGGTTGTTTTAACTACAAACACCATAAAAACGATAATATTATTAGCTGATATTTGTAACCACACAATTGCATGGTCTGTTTAGTATTGTAGTATCACTATCAGACATCGGCGAATTTGAGTTTTTCGTTTTGGACAAAAAGGGGACTTTGTAGCCACTGTAGGGTTCAGTGAGCAGAGAGCCAAATATCCGTAGAATGCGTTTGCGACCCATAAATTTTAGAGTGTGGCAATTTAAAAAAAATTAAATTCGGGGCAAAAATCCTCCATCTAGAACAATTTAAAAACAAAATTAAAATTTGTAACACAGATAATTGTTTTCAGTCGAAAATATGCAGCTGTATATATCGGTCATGCGTTCTGAAAACTGCAACTTCTTGCTCTATGCAACCTTTACCCAAGGCGCAGCTGTATACTACTGTATACGAGATGACGTGTACGACTAAAAATGTTGCCGTGAAATTAGTTCCCAGAGCCCAAAATGTGTAAAAAATTTGTTTGCAGCCGTGGCTCCGCGTGGGCTCCACCATGAAAGTTTGAATTGTTTCCCCAGACCTCAACCAAGATCTGTAAGCGGCGAGAAATGAGGAAGGGAACAAGGAAACAGCAAAATCATCAGGCCCATTATTTGGACTTAATGCAGCCTTGATAGTTAGCCTAAAGGCGCGTGCAGAGCGATGTAATTGAACTGAACTGACACGGTTTAGTTTTTGACGAACTGACCAATAGGCAAGCAGTAATGCATTACAGTAGGCACAGTGTAACCGCGTCCGTGTCTACGTGACTGTAGTCAAGTACGCGTTAGCCAACGACCACTAGGCTTGTTTTGTTTGCTCATTGGTCAGTTCGTCAAAAACTAAACCATATCAGCTCAGCTCAGTTACATCGCTGTGTATGCGCCCTAATAAAGCTAACCGGTTCTTCATCTCACCTCCGCTGGCGACTCTAGTCTTTATCAGGGTGACGTCACTGTGCAGCTCAGTGAGTGTTTGATCAGTACGATTGCAGCACTGCGCCAGCTGGGCATTGGAAGACTGCAGTTGCGACACCTGGCGTCGAAGCTCACCGTTTGACGTCTGTAGCTGGGTCAATGCGGTCTGTAGCTCTGACACAGTGGTCGTCAGCTGACCCAGAGCGGCCAGAATGCGGTCGGCCTGTCCGCTGCTGGCGACATTGCTCAGACTGAGAACACCGCTCGGCTGCTGCACCGATGATGTCAGGTGAATCACAGCAGCCAGGAAGCAGAGACACAGCTGCAGCGTCAGCGACATGTCGACCCGGCTTTCCTGCGAGAAAAACAGTCATATTAAAAAGATCAGCGAAACATTCTAAACCGCTAAGCCCCCACATGTTCACGACAGATATTAGCGATGGTTACGCGTGTAAGTTGTAAGTTTTTAACTGATTTAGTTTGCCGTCAGATGCAAATCAATGTGCATAGCGCCATACTTGTACAAGCCAAAGACGCATATCTGGCTGTAAAGAAAGGTAAAGGTCGTCAATTTGTATAGTGCATCGTCGCGAGCAAGCGCACGCCTCTAATGCGCTTTCGTCACTAACCAGAGCAGCCTGCCGCACGGCCACCGTGTGCAGCCTGCAGACACAGGCTGGCGCAGCGGCCGGCTGGGCAACACCAGTCAGCTGTACCAAGGTCCCCACCTTCCGTAACCCATGTAAATGAGTTACTACTCATTTTACCGTCCCACGGAGGGTAGAAGGCTGAGTCGACCTAGCTGGTTTACCTGCCCGCAGGCAGTCACCCGTCGCAGTACTAACCGTGCCCCCCGTAGAGTAACTTCGTTTCAGCCGAAACGCGTATGGGTACGTAGTTGTAGCTTACAAGTAGTGTACAGTTACAGTGTTTCACAAAAATATTTGTTATAACTTTGGCAAACATGGACCGATTTGAGTAATTCTTTCAGTGCTACATTTTCAACTGAACTGCAATACAAAACGGAACACGTTTGACCAACTCGCCACATTGATGAAGCTTATTGAGTCTATACAGTTTCGCGTTATCTCATAAAACGGATACATAGCGAACATACGATAACATTGTTCCAGAGGCCATCTATCGGGAGTGTGGTAAAACCAAAACTACTTTTGTTTCTCTGATCCCCAAAATTTTAAACCCTAAATGCAAATTTTTGGGCCTGTCTTTTTCTGCTTTATAGTTTAAAAAGGGATTAACATAGCTCTATCAAACGAGCCATATCTTTTATTCTTTTCGGCAATTTAGGCACTGAAGGTAAAAAGTAAAGGTAGAGTTCAGTACTAGATATAGCGTTTTTTCATGAGACTGACTCATGGCCAGAAGCGCTTTTTACAATATAGGAAGTGGCAGCTGATTAGCATGAACTAATAATACCACAGCGCACTATGCGCCCATCCATTGCCTGTGTTAGCGAACGATTGAACCCGCGGTTTGCAGTAAGCAGACATGCCACCTCTCCCAATCAGCCACACTAAGCCTTCACCACGTAGCCCATAAGTTACTACTCATTTCCCATCTCACAGAAAGCAGAAGGCTGAGTTGATCTGATCCCACACTGTGTGATGTCATTTTACCTAAAATAGACTATAAGATTATGTTACTTTAGATTAGCCTATCATAATCCTACTGCGGACAAGCGATATGCAGCTGAAAGATTCTTCATAGAACAACCCTAGCAACACCGCCCCATGCAATAGCATGGGGCGATAAAATTGACATAACACAATCGTAATTTTTTTTGTTTCCTGTGACAACGAATGTGTTTTGCCATTTATTGGTAAAAGAATAAATGAATAAATAAACGAATAATGCTAACTCACTCTGACGAGCAATGGAGCAGTGCAGCCAGACGAGATCTTTTCATGTAACAGATTGAAGCGACTGTTCACTGTGCAGTAGCCTATACGTGTCCGTCTCAAAGAATGCGCTTTATTATGTGGCCTAGCGCCCAAGTGGCCTTGAGACCACAACGTCACAATATCATACGCCTGCATGTATATTATTATTGCTAAGGCGCGGTTTACGGATACTGAATCACCAGACATTTATTTAACTACGCGACAGTAATGATCGACATACATAACGTAGGGCTAAACATTTAAAGTCATATAGGCCTGAACCATGAAGGTGCAGGCAAGCTATTGCTGTTATATGTCACCAGCATCGTCACGGTTGTTGTAGTCGTCGTTGTGTTTGTTGAGTCATAAATTCGATTCTTTTCATAATTTGTCTATCCGCTGAAACCAAAAAAACAGATGTCGCAATATCACCAAAAATATCTTAGATCTTTCGACTAAGCTACGTCAAAAACGAGTGTGTTCCTGTATTCATGGGACCTAAGGATTTAACCGCGATGCTGAAAGAAATCTAGTTGACTCTGGGTCCGATTGTTTGCCAGACATGAGCGGTTTAAGACGCTGTCGTTGCAATGATTTTGTAGATTGCAACTGTTATTCACGGCAAAGTCACAGCAAAGTGGACGACGTTTCAGTCACGTATCGCGCATGGTTATTAATGTTCCACAACGACATTTAAGACAAACGCGTGGGAAGGCAACATCACGCGCTGCATGGGATTTCGTTATTCATGGCTTTCTGCGTCGCTCGATTTTTACTGAAACACCGCTCTGATTGCTATCTTAAAATAATTTGCAACTGCATAAAAGTTGGCTTTTATTTCAACTTTAATAGCAATAGAAAACTGTTGTACGTGGCAGTAACGTACGCTTGTTCATCAAGGAATCGAGACCGAAATTAAACTTCCAGCTCTTTAGAACCGAAAAAGTTAAAACATGGCACCAAACTTTTTGGCCACTTTTGCGCCAGATTACATCGATTTTCAATACTGTTTTACCGGCGCACTGTGCGGACCGTGTGTTATAAAACTGTCATCAAAAATCCCGTCAGATGTGTGATGTCGCCACACTGTTTTGTGAAATGTTGTAAGCTAGCCTGCTTGAGTAGGCCCCTATGCTGAGTCACGTCTTGCTGTCACATAAACTAGCAGAGCTAGAGAGCTGTGTACGGCATGCAATAACTGACAGTTAGGCTATGGCCTACCTAAATTATATAGGCAAATCTGACCAAGTTGACATAACATCAGATTGAAATTTCATCCAGTTAAAATGACAACAATGAGGTTCGAAGTCAACGTCATCAAACACAGTCACGTTAAGACTGCAGAAGTAGGCCTAAGCAGTACGAACTAATCTTCTTCTCTGCTCTACGTCGCAGTGGTGCTGTCGACGTCGATCCCAGCGCAGACGACACGCCGCTCATCACGCGATGCCACGGCTTGCGATTGACTGACTGTAGGCCGGAGTCACGCAGCAGACCGGACCAAAAAGTTTCAGCTGGTTCAAAAAAACTAAATGGAATGAATGGGTTCATCTACTCATCTGTAGCAGTGTTCTGCGAACTGTAGACGTTTACAGCAATTTTTACTCGAAGGGTTTGACCTTTCCTCTCTTTCCCCAGGCCCGTCGAGAGCCACAGCGAGGCCCGAGGAAACATTCTCGCGGGCCCCCAAACATTTCACGGGGCCCCTCTGGGTAAAAATTTTTTGAATTTTTTTTTCAAAATAATACATTCTGGCGTACTTTAGCCTATATTTCTGGCCGACGGCGGGGCCCCACAAACGTCGCGGGGCCCGGGGTAGCTTACCCCTACCCCACCTTCTCGACGGGCCTGTCTTTCCCCTTTCCCCTAACTTTTCCTTTTTTCTTTTCTTTCCTTGTTTTTTTTCTCTCCCTTTTTTCCTTTTTTTTCTCTTAGAAGTATGTAGGACCCCTCAAATCTAGCCGAGATCGAATTAAGTGCATTTTAACCTTAAAATATGACATCTCTTTGCAACAATTTCAATTTTTTTCTTAGAATCTACTGACCAATTTTAGTGCATGCAGTTTAAATAATGAAGATAAACAAGGGCGGCGGAACAAATTTAACAGTGAAGGTAAAAATAATCTGCTAGCGAAACGAGCAAAAAATTTTTTGGAACTGTTGTACGCCGAAATGTCGCATTCTGTACCATGCGTTTCTAGGCAATTTGCTACCGAAAAATATTCTTTAGTTTTCTAGTTTTACTTTTCCCCAAACTTTTTCCAAGGGGCATTTGCCCCCACATCTTAATGGAGTGACTCCCTTGGGAACGACTGTCTGCCAAGTGTCGCTGCGGCGAACAGTAAGTAGTCATAGATGTGTAATGGAGTCTGAGCTTTAACCCAAAGGGTGGCTGTGAAGTTGATATCGCCGTGGAGTCTGTAGACATTCCTGGGGTCGCAGACATAGGCAAATAACACGTGACGTCATCAGCACACCTGGCACACCTGAGTACTCAGTGCTCAGTGGTCGCTCAGTCTGAAGCCAGAAATTCAGTCACATGCGTTATCAGACGTTATCGACTCCGTTATCTGACTGTACGCAGCTTCGCTATAGAACCATACAGCGTGCGTATTCTCACTGTTACTAATATAAATGTACAAAACATTAGTTTATACACTTGTTAACGGCAACATTTAAGGACTTGCACATCGAAAACAGCAAAAATTACAAAAGGTGATATTGCCCGCATCACACTGAC
>Ga0209367_1013280_pt1 | contig 10621 bp, 6 predicted proteins | sample WorMetLIZISLAND2_FD_187412 | JGI IMG/M metagenome (GOLD analysis project Ga0209367, IMG submission 187412) | Marine gutless worms symbiont microbial communities from Max Planck institute for Marine Microbiology, Germany - Olavius geniculatus... ...
AACAAAATAACTAAGTCCATGCATGGCGTACAGAACACAACAAACTGTCAGAATTGTCATAGCTGGTTAAAAATTTATGTGTCCCCTTGGCTATTATATCAAATACTAAATCAAAATTACATTAACACTGGCACTCTTCAATTACAACTTTCGACCTAATATTAAACATTTTGACAGAACAGCTGTTTACCACAAACTGCAACGAAGCGATACGTGATTTTTTCATCGGACCAGTCTCAGTGCCGTACAGCAACACAGGCAAACACTTCTTTTTTACTTACTCCGGAGAAATAAAAAGCTAAGCTGGTTTCGTGATCCTTTACCGGTCCGCAAAATAGTCACACATCCAAGGGTAAACACTTGACAGCACACCGACCGGAGTCGAACCCACGACCTCGCCATCGCAAGTCCAATTAAACGTCTTACCGTTAGACTGCCAAGCCACCGTTAGTGGGAATAGGAACCAAAAAAGACAACCAAAAATGGACAGAAAACACAACGGAAGACATCGACACATAGAAAATGTCTGTTGTATACAACAAGTAAGTTGTACCTTCACAAATAATCCTACCAAATCTATTATGATAGAAACAATTAGTAGCGTAATAGGCCTACGTTTTTTCGGCACATAACCTGTTAAAGAATATCTACCGACACTCTAAAGGCTTGTACATATCCAGATTTACCACATATCCATACCATTTGTACTGTTCGCACGCAATGCACTGAAATGTGTTAGTGGCTTGGGCTATTAAGACCCCCAGCTGCATAAATTAAAAAAAAACAGGAAAAAAAACAAAAACAAACAGAAAGGGAAAGGAGATAGCAAAAGAGAGTGGAAAAAGAAACCGGAAAGGAAATGAACGTATGAACGTCCCACTAATACGCATGCGCTATGGAGGTAATGGCGCAAGAAATTTGTCTGGAGTTTCTACAGTATATGCACAGCGGCACTTTCGCCACGAGTTAAAATGTTGCATAATACCTCGCTTACACAACGTAGCTGGCTTGATGAGCTGACTTAAGCGCTTGTCGTGCACTCGTCGAGCAAGCTTCACTGTGTAAACGAGGTGTGAAACCGACGTTTAACGTTTTCATCACGCTCAGTATACCGCTTTGAACGTCCATTTCCGCTGCAGATCTGCAGAAGATAAATATACTCAGTGTATACCCATTGCGGCCTGCGGCTGGTTTCGTTTCCAGATTGCCACGAAGTACACAGCCGCACGGCGTTGACATGCCACTTTGCACCAACAGTAAAAAAGAAAACTCGGCGCCGTCAAAAAACGCAGTCAGTATGAAAAGAAACGACTGTCTTTTTACCGTAGACGACATCGCGGAAGCCAGCAGAACGGATCCGACGCTTGTACTTGAACGGCACGTGCGGCGTTCCGTAGACGATCAGCGTGAGGCTCGAGCGATCGGGGTGCGTTCTGACGAGCGGATGTGACGCCACTCTACCCAGCCAGGCAGGTAACACGTACAACACGTTTACCTGCATAATCAGTCACATGCGTGACTTCAGCGGTGACGTCATTGTGTAGTGCAAACCATTCTGATTCCGTACAACTTCTGTTGCCTGAAAAGTTAGGTTGCAAGCCGTCTTGCCTTTATCAACCAATCTATTAAACTTTAATCAAGTTCGATGCACTTCCAGTTGCACTCATTTGCGTAAACAGCAGTGAAACAAAAACGGTTCTATAAGCTTATTTTGTTAAGTGCTAGCTTTCAAGTTATCATTACAGCAAACACTTTTAGTAGACCGTAGTTCACGGTAACGGTTGAGCTTATGGTACGAGTTGTCGTCTGTCTGTCTGTCCGTCGTCGTCTGTCCGTCGTCTGTCACAGATGTACACGTGACTAAACAGTGAGAGATAGGGCCTAGGTTGCTTTGATCACTAATAGGATGTCACATATTGGCTTTCAAATGACATAAAAATCATTGACCTTGGATGACTTTAAAAAAGTCATAACGCACTATGGTATGGCAATTGTGCGGTATTGTGGCTAGACGATAAATGGTAAGAAGTCGGCGATCGTACTATCGAATAGAGCGCTGGCAACTTCCTATAGGCTATCAATAGTAACCACGTCTCTGTCTGCAGCGGTTTGGCCGCAATTTTTAATTAAAATTTTAAGCTACAAGTGGCCGTATCTCGGAAATGGTGAAAAATGGGGCCAGGGTTACTATTTATCATTAATAAGAACTGGCATATTGGCCTTCAAATGACATCAAAGATCATTTACCTTAGACGACCTTAGAGGTCAGTATACGCGATTTTGTGGCTAAACGTTGCGGGATAGGGCCAATGTTGCTATTGATGACTAATAGAAAATCGCACATGCCGTTTCAAATGAGATGAAAATCGTCGACCTTCGGTGACCAATACGGTCGGCTATGCTAGCGACAGCTGAACTTCTAGTATAAAGTGGCATGCAAAATACAGATTTTCTGTTGTATCCACAATTTCTCGTCATACAGCGAAGCCAGATTCCGAAGATCTGGACTCTGCCAATCGCTGGGACGTTTCACCTTCTGAACCCGAAACCCCATCAGTTTGCGCGGCTTACCCCAAGATGGACCGTTAGCGGAAGATTGGTGGAAATCCTACATAGCATGCAGCGGTAACAAGTTAACAACAAACAATAACATGGACGGGTGCTCAGACAGACGCACGCACAGAAGAACGGATAGACGGACAGACTGCAACAAAACATAACGCTCCAGACTCCGCGTAACGACGGAGAATGAAAATCGAAAGAAACGGAGAAACTGAGAACGAAAATAGAATAGATGCTTGCGCACTAAGCGTACATGTGTAGACTACTGGAGCTTGGAAGACCAGGCAAAATTTAAATACCGGTAACAAAAAACAACGTGGCATCGTGGGTAAAAATAATTGGGGGCCAGACAGCAAGCTGCAATTTTGCGAAAAAAAAACTAGCTACAAATTTCCGAGGCAGAAGATTATGGGTGCGCACAATTTTAATTTTACCAATATGCACCCCCAAAATTGAAGTTTTTAGTCCAAGACTTGTATTTTTAAAAAAGTTTTCAGACAAGCAGAAAATTTTTCGACAAGTCAAAATTTAGAGGAGAAAGGCAGCAGTTGTCCGTCCTCTTTTACGACGACACTAAAAACGAGTTATATAATCGAAAGCCTAATCTGACGTGATAGTGATCCATAGCGCGAAGCAGGTGCATCTTGTCGAAGTCGGGAACGTTGACGACGGTACAGCCCTGCAGTAAGCTGGTACACAGGTTCACCAGTAGACCGAATACATGGTGGCAGGGTACCAGGCCGAGCACGGTGTCGCTGTGTGACGTCATACGCAGTGCTTCCGGACGTCTATGCACGCGCGCACGCACGCATACTGGGTGTTTTGTTCCACCGGCAATTTCTTTCAGAATTTTTTCAGAATCTTTATTAAACACCCTGATGGAAAAAAATAAATGCAAAACAAAAAAAAACTTTTAAGCAAAATTATGTTGGTTTTTGTCATTATTGTTATCATCATTAACATTTTTCTTGTAAAAATACCTCAGTACTAAATTCCCGAGGATAAAATATTGGAAGTTAAACAATTAGTATAGACCACAGCGGCGTTATGGCGTTATGGTGAAAGTGATGTGGAAAGGAGATCGCACTTCTGCGTTGAAGAGACACTGACAGCCGCTGGAACAAGCAAGTTTTTTTCTGTGCAATCTTCAGTGACGGCTGTTGTTCGACGGCCCAACTCCTGCACGTGATCCGCTTTATGTCGTGGCTACATGCACTGATTTCCTCGTCCGAGGTGTTGTCCGACGTCGCCGAGCCTTCCGAGGCTTAAAACCTCGTCGGAAAAAAATCGGACGGAATGTGCAGACTCATTCTTGACGATTTCCTCGTTCGAGAAGCTCGGACAACATCCCGGACGACGAAATCGGTGCGTGAAGCCACGGCATTACGTGGTCATCATCATACCTGAGTTGAGTCCAGAGCGCAATGACGTTTCCATGAGTCAGCTGCACAATGACTGTGATGTCGTGAACGTCGCTAGATGGCGCCAGTAATAGCACGTCGTCATTGCTCACCGTCCATGACGTCATTTCCGTTTCCGGTCTGCAGTCGGCCAGTGACGTCAGAGGCTCGCCGAGCGACGAGCCAATCGTGTACAGTTTCTGTACACGTCACGTGACGTGTAACGTTTACATCCGACCACTATTCTGTACTAGTAGTACTCTGTTACCTTTTCCCGTCATTCCCTTAATACGGCCGCAATAGTCTTGAAACCAACGTCACATCACTACAACCATTCTCAATTTTTACGCGCGACAGCATCTAATGCTTCGCGCGTCTTAGCTATGGTCGAGGCGTCCGTGTGTCTGTCTCTGAAAGTGTGTCTGTCTGTCTGTCTGTCTGTCGCTCTGCGATTATATCAAAACGGTGCAAGCTAGGATCTTGAAATTTTCACTGTGGATTGCCACAAAGAGGCCAGTTTTGGAATCCGCACAGATTTTTTCCGGACTGAGCGTAAACCTCAGCTGAAATTTTTTAATAATTTTTTTAGTCTGAATGCGAGCTGGTTCTCCGGATTGTGATGAAATTCTACTCGTTTCATCTTACATCTTCAACATTTCCTTTTATCACAAATCTTTTTCGTAACTTTTTAGTCTAATCTTGCGGAGGTAAAATTATATAACCAACCGCTTGCTCAGCGGAGGCAACAACAAAGTTGATATGATGATGACTGCTTGTGTACCTGCAGTTTGCCGTATCTTTCAGCAGCACGTCGTAGGCCGGGTACAGAAGCTGCATCTGCGACAGCAAAGCTCACATCCATACGTCTCAGACATCGCAGTATCTCGTCTATAGAAATATTTTAATGATGCTTAGAGCAACCGTCAATTTTATGGAAAAAATCTAGTTAATCAGTTTACTTATTTATCCAGCATTCGCTCGTTTCAGTCTGACTGAACGCAACTTGAATATGTGCAAAAAAAGAAAAAAAAACAAATTGCAAATAAAACATGACCTAAGAATTAAAATAAAAATGTTGAAACTTTGTATTTTTAACTATAAATGTTGATCAATCAATCGATCAAAATTGCCTTAGCAGCACAGCTACTTTAACGTTAAAACAGTAACAGCATGTTCAGATGATGATGTCCAGATATGACTTTCTGAACAGCCAATGTTTTGAGATGTTGACGGAAAGTCGAACGTGACTGAAATGTTATGATGTCTTCCGGCAGACTGTTGCAAACATGGCGGATCTACGCAGCAACCGTGAAAGCGCAGTTGATTACCGACTGACGAACAAGGAAGCCCAGCTGTCGCTAGGGAGGACTCGCTACAGCATATACAGTTTCTGTTGCAGTACTGACCTTGAAGTCATATAAGGTCGATGATTTTTATGTCATACGAAAGGGCGTATGCCACGTCTTATTAATGATTAATAGTAACATTGGCTTTATCTCTCACCGTTTCCGATATATGGTAAGTTTTCCACTGTGAAACGCGCATTTTCCTACCTCCTCCATTCAACCCCATGCCTAGGCATGCCTAAGTTTAAGACACAGGACTAATTATCCGTGTAAAAACATTTTTCCTATGACCTACCACTTAATTACAATATATCTGCGACAGACGACAGACAGACAGACGACAATCGTGCCATAGACGCTAACAGCATAGCTGTAGCGCGTTAAAAAGTCTGACACGTGGCACCGATAGAAGATTGGTGCCAGCGGAGCGCAATGTCCGACGACCGAGCAGATCGGCAACAGGAACGAGTGGACTCGAGTACCGCGGCGCATTTTTGTGAAGAACTTCGTATGTCAGAACGGCGACTTTGTACTCAATCTACTCTGGGACGCGCAGCCAGTAAAGACTGGCAAGCGCGTCGGTGATGTGGTCTGCGGATCTCATATGGTAGATGAGCCGTGCCGCCGCATTCAGTACTGACTGAAGACGACGTACCAGATAAGCCGGAAGACCGATCAGTACGGCATTCCCGTAGTCCAATCTGGACAGCATCAGGGTGACCACCAAAGACTGAAACGTGGCTGGCGGCACTAAGCGGCGGATCTGACGTCATTGCACGAGTGTCACGTTAAATATGTAAATGGTGTCCATTATATAAACGATCATTAAAACCTATGGCACGAATTCACTAATATTGCGACTAATCTTTACCACCACTGTGGGCGCAAAATAACAAAAAAAAAACAGCCATGTCTAAAGTACTTTGGCTCACTAGACTAAAATGACTTACTATAGTTGAAATAAAAGTAGAAATAATAATCATGATAATCAAAATAATAACACAAAAAATAACTGACTCTGCACGAAATGGACAATGCTATCAACAAAGTGCAGAAGATACTGTGCATTCATTCCGTGGAAAAAAACTGTAGCCCATTTTGATATTACAGGAGCTATATCAAATATCAGCCGATGTACATAATTTTTTGATCTTACACTACAGAAAATTTGCAGTAACAGGACATACGATAACAACGTCAACATGACCTGCAGAGTTACTACGCCGTGTCCGGAAAAAAAAGAATGTATATGACGATATGCTCAACATATCTTTGGCAAATTTTAACGCATTTTTACAATTTTTGTCATGCCATCTATAGACTTTAAAAAATCGAAAAAGCCGTTTTGATGTATCCGTCGTGAAAAAGCTAACGACGTTTTTGATAATCACTCACTCACTCGCTCACTGCTGCGCGTAACAGGCTGTGGGTCGTAGCGCCCTCCACGTTGACCGGTCGTCGGCAAGAGCCCATGCGTCGGCAGCAGTGAGTCCGGTGTCCCGTACAATCTGACTCATCCACGTAGTCTGTGGTCTACCAGCGGGACGATTCCAGTCGTGATGTGGTATGTCTCCGGACCTGGAATTTACTGCAAGCTTCAAGGCCTTATGCGCTGGTGTGTTGTCGGGCAAACGGCGAATATGGCCGAAAAAGGAATGACGGCGAGCGCTATGGTACTGAGTATACTTGGCAGGTTCGTACTGTCAGCTACAGCCCTGTTGCTAACGAAGTCATTCCACCTAACAACTTTACTGAATTTATCCGTAGACTTTTTCCGGACACGGTATACGGATTGGCTGGCATACCGTCTGAGGCGGCTGGGCGAAGGGCGGCGAAGTGACCACGACAGCGTGCGACGGCGAAGAACACCGCAGCGTACTCGATGACGTCATGGCAGATCATGAGCAGCCGATCACGTGGCTTGAAGCCTGCTGCTATCAGACCAATGGACAGTCGACATGTCAGCAATGTCATCTCACCGAATGTCAAATAGTTTCCGTCGACAACGTTAACCTGCTCCAGACGCATATGACGAAAATCGACTAATTCATAACTTAATCGTGATTTTTGAGTTATGACGTCAATCACGTCATTATGTCGTTCACTCGTAAGAGGGTGTATAACATGTAGATGTTTTTCTGGGTCGTAATTTTGTGTACGGTGTTTATCGAACCCTAAGCCAAGAAAACTTTTTAAAAATCTTTAAAAACCCTAAACACCTTTAAAAACTTATAATCGAAAAAAAACTTTCTTTAACAACCTAGGTTTTTTTTCCAGCCAGCCTGACCGGCAGTAATCAAAATTAGCAAATAAGTTGACGTACTGAAACGTTCTTAGTTATAACGTCATCATCAACTTAGCTTTCGTAGGCCTACAGCACGTGGTGAAAAAGAATCATTATATTTTCAGCAGAAGGATAAACGGCCGTATATGCAATCTACGTCGAATTTCTTCCAACACACAAAGCAATGATTTAACTGTAATCGCAAATATTTGCACCGACTAATGATGATGCGACTTTTTACAAGCCTCCTCGCACAGCAAAAACAATAGATTTGACTTTAAAGATGCAGTGTAACAGGACAAATATTCGTTCGGAAAGACATGGCTGGCTAACCACGGCAGTTTTGTCGGGCGGCTGGCGACGCAGACATGCGATGGCGAAGTCAAACACTGACACGGAGCTCGTGTCGCTGTCGTTAACGACCGGGAACTGATCTTCATCAATGAAGACATCATCCAGTGCTTCTTCCGCGCTCACGTTCCCGGGCGATAGATCGCCCTCCTGGACTGCAGCGGCAGGACCTTCAAGCAGTGATCCGACCAATAGCACCAATATATCCATAGTTGTTCCGCACGTTTTTTTTGGCAAAAAGTGCTGGCAAAAAGTGCTGAACGCATTCAACGCACTTTGTTTGACGAACGCACTTCACATTTTTTTCTTCTGTTTTGGACAAATTTAGCAACAAAATTAAAATTTTGAGCACCCATAATCGCACTTCACTTACGCGTGACGACTGATAGCGTCTCGCGTTCGTATATCGCACGTGCGTCCAGACAGAACACGCCGTCGATCACGCCCATGAAATAAGTGCACTGTGAGGCATGAAAAACACACCAAATTTTTTTTACCATAACTTGAAGAAGGGTTATCCAATTTTGATAATTTTTGGTACACGTTTTCAAGAAATAACTAGCCATCAAATGGCCGTTCAGTTTTTCACCTCACCCAACATTTGCTTTTGCACTACCTGGGATAAACAGAACGGACACAATATGCATTAAAATCAACAAAAAAAAACTTTATAAAATCTCATCTTTCTGGATATGTGGCCACCAACAACCAATCAATTACAACGTTAGACTGTTGTGCAGCAGCACGTTTATTAAATAGGCCTAACATTCAAGAATATTGATAAATTCAAACAGCAATTGGTGAAGTTTGGATTGGTCTGAAGCGGAACGTTATCATCGACGCTGCTATCAACGAATGGAGAAAGTGTCTCCGAGCCGAGCCCATATTTGTGGGTCAACATTTTAAACATTTTTATAAGCAGTTAAAAATGGACAATTGAATAAACTATCAGCTAACATGATAAAAATATAGACAAATGTGTGTTTTGTGAGCTTTTTTATTAGGCAATAATATCAGTAGTTAAAAATGCAATATTTTGTTTGTTTTCTTTCTTCAGGTAGTGCAGAAACAGACAGTGGGTGAGGTGAAAAACTAAATAGTCATTTGATGGCTAATTGTATCAGAAATATTCTTACCAAAACGTATTAAAATTGGATAACGTTTCTTCAAGTTATGATGAAAAAACTTTGGTGTGTTTTTATGCCTTACAGTGTACATATCAACACCGTGTACTGTGTATTATGCTTTGCAAAAACGCGTACAGAGCGACGTAACTGAACTGAACTGAACCAACCTCGCCCAATGGTTAGCTTCAGTTCAAAAGGTAAAAAGGTGAAGGTCGTCAATTTGTATAGCGCATCGTCGCGAGCACGCGCACGCCTCTAATGCGCTTTCGTCACTAACCAGAGCCGCCTGCCGCACGGCCACCGTGTGCAGCCTGCAGCGGCCGGCTAGGCAACCCCAGTCAGCTGTACCAAGGTCCCCACCTTCCGTAACCCATGTAAATGAGTTACTTCTCATTTTACCGTCCCACGGAGGGTAGAAGGCTGAGTCGACCTAGCTGGCAGGCTTCGCACCGAGATGGTTTACCTGCCCGCAGGCAGTCACCCATCGCAGTACTAATTGGGTCCGGCGTAGAGTAACTTCGTTTCAGCCGAAACGCGTTACTAACTACGCCACGCCACCAGTTCAGTTTGATTACGTCGTTTTGTACGCGCTTTAACATTCGCAAAGGACGTGTTGAAACGTATACTATACATCGTGTCTCAAAAGATACGTGCCGCTTTTTTTGAATAACTTCGTGAAACATTGGCCGATTTTGACAATTCTTAGCATGCAACATCAGGACAAAACTTGACGTAAATGACTGCAGTTTAGCCTACCTCACATTAATACTGTCGCTACACTACCTTGTGAAATTCAGAAGTCGTAGTTTGGACGTTTACAACATTGAATTAATACTGGGTAGTCAAACTGTAGTCGTTTACGTCAAGGTTCTTCGTAATGTCGCGTGCCAAAAATTCTCAAAGTCGGTCAGTGTTCTACCTACCAAGTTATTAAAAATAACAGTGGCACGCATTTTCCGAGACACGGTGTAGTTATTTTTGTCATGAACGTGCAAAGCAACTATGCACCAAGCTGTGGAGGCGGCTGGTCAGACAGCCGATACAGTGTGCCGTTTGGAGTGACCAGGGCGATGTTAGGTCCCGGCGTGGTAGACGTACGACCGCTCACCAGACTCAGTTGGTCATCAAGCAGCGAGTCGGGAGCCAGTTCATCGTAGGACAAGTACGACCGGTAGCTGCATGCACTGATACGACCGCCGTGTAGAGCCGATCCATTCTGATCATCTGCACCCACAGCCGTCTCTGACACTGCCAGCCCGCCTATACACAAAGCAAATTATCAATCAATCAATCTTTATTTGCATCAGGTAATAAAAACCCCATATCATCTAAGCCTAAAAGAATAGTAACTAGAAATTTGGGGCAGAGCCCAACGTGAGTCCGCCCGGAGTCCTAAGTCCGATTGGGGAAAATTAGAGGGGGGCGTAAAATTTCCCCGGCATCAAATTCACGTGGCCCGAACTCAAATGCATTGGTATACGCCGAACGCGCATTGTCGACTTAGGGTAGGTCAACATGAGCGCTTATAACTTTGTTCATAGTGGACCGAAT
>Ga0209367_1013282_pt1 | contig 10621 bp, 10 predicted proteins | sample WorMetLIZISLAND2_FD_187412 | JGI IMG/M metagenome (GOLD analysis project Ga0209367, IMG submission 187412) | Marine gutless worms symbiont microbial communities from Max Planck institute for Marine Microbiology, Germany - Olavius geniculatus... ...
TAACAATAAACATTAAAGTCGACAGAAATCAAGCCAAATTTTGCATGTTTTAGACCTTTAAAATTTTGTCGGTGAAAGTTCCCCAAAATTTCGAACAGGCATTATAAAACCAAACATACTTAAGAGCATCGTGTAAAATTTCACGGCGATCGGCCCACAGAGGTCGTAGATTACGCAAGTGGAAAAAAAGAAAAAAAATAAATGGCAACAAAACATAAGTCCGCTCCGCAAGCTATCACTTTCGGGCGGACTAATAACTACATAGGCCTACATGAATAAATGTCAGCTTAAACTTTACTGCCCAAAGATCACTTTTGATCATGAGTTTGATAAAATACATTTTCAATTGACCCATGATCAATTGTTTGTACAGACTGCATGCATTCCACTGCTACATAACGCTGCTACAGTGAGACAATGCATATATGTAAAATTACAATCAGAGACACACTGATTGCTAGCAAACACCCACACTATAACCAAGACTGTCCGCTAAGTTTATCATAATATGGTGGTCGTAAAGGCCAAGGTTGGCGATGCCACGGTGATTCTGGCGTTGTGTCGTTCACAATACAACGTGAGTCGGTGTGACACGTACCACGGCCGTTCAGACATACAGAGCCGGGAAGCAATAACAGCGAGTACGATTCAGCGGCCATGTGAAGCCACCGCGCCGGAACACACGTCTGCGTATACGCACAATCACACGGTAATTCTACATGGCAAATGACGTTCCATCGTAGCTCTGATTCTATGAGTAGTGTCACCTTCTCTACAGTACTAAAAACAGACATCCATAACGCAATGTGCACATGCCAAAATGTCATGCAAATTGTTGAACGGTTTAAGCAGGCAGCACAAATGTTACAGACGATATACCACGCTTCGGAGAAATGAGTTGCTATATTTGAAATTGCTTGCGTTGCAAGTAGCAATTTCTCCTAATAATGTGCCGTGCTGTTTCTGCCGTTTGGATTCTGAAACTCTCTTATGAGTAGCATTTTGTGCCATAGGTTTAACTTTCTAGCTTTTGTATTCAACCATAGTCGAAAAATAGCATTATTCTTGCATCAAACATTTATATTAAAACACTTAACTGTTAAGCACGACTGTTTGTCCAGCGCTACTGAAGTCAATCGGCATATTGTCGCAATACAAATTTGTTTATTATTATTATTTTCTACTGTCAGTGCGCAGTTATTATTATTATTGTTATTAATAACACTAATACTATAGTACTACCAATGGCGTATTTAGGGGGTTATGGTGCGATGGCCCCTCCTTTCCCCCGACCCTGAAAATTATTTACAGGCGATTTTATATGAAAAAGTACAAATCCAGGCAGCAAACGGTAAAGATTTGGTGATCCTAACTTGCACCGTTTTTGACTAATCCACCCATGTGACGGACAGACAGACGGACAGACAGAATTGCAATGGCTAAGATACGCTAAAAGCAGTAGCTGCTTTTGCGCGTAAAAATGCTGAAAAATTAACAGATAAAAAAATCAGTAATCTTTTCACCACTCAAAAAGACGACATCGAACGGTCCGTATATGAAGCGTCCAAGAAGAGTTTGGAGTTTGACGTTCCAACACGATTACATCGTTAGCTCGATAATTGAGAGCAACGTTCTGCATCATCAAAACACAAATTACACAGTATTTAACAGCACCAAACAAACACTGCTGGCGATGCTTCTAGAACACAAACTTATAAACTGCTTAAACTAATAACTGATACAAGTTTATCCATTTACAAACTGTATCAAATATGAGATACTAATACTTCAGGCCTTCCGTTACTGCTGTCACTATCTTTGAAACATTAATAAAATCTTTCATTTGTTGCACTTTTTTCAACTAAGAAGTTAAACTAAAAATACTTACCACAGAATAGAGCATTTGTCTAGTCCCATTGCCACATAATATTAACAATTGTTAGAAAGATTAGCAGCCTAATAATACTAATAACATGCTATTTGTAAATAGAAATAATTCTGAAGACGTCAATAGCAGCTGGTAAAAAAGGTTGCAATTAAATGGATTCAAGCAGTTTGCTGCTTACTGCTGGTATTAAAAAGAAAGACAGCGTCAGCGTTTCTAGGATTAGTAATTAGGATATGATATACATAAGAATAAGTACACTAACACAAGCACAGTCTTTAAGGCACTGGAGAGACACAGACTGCGGACTTTTAAATACAAAGAGCATTACGGTCTAAGCTAAAGTTCAGTCACATCAGTGTGACATACTTGTCTGAGTATAAAGGCAATGATGTCGGTAGACTCCAAAACACTGGCATGAAGCAGATACGGCAAAGCAGTAAACAGAAAGTTCTGCAGTGCTTCTGGACAGTAGAGTAGTCGAAATAGTTCAGTTCGGTGCTGGTGGCAGCAGGAAGGAAGAAGCCAATTCAAGTCTTTGATCGCGAGCTCCCAAAAACTGTCAACAAAAAAAGAACGGTGCTGGTGGCAGCAGAAAAAAAGAAGCCAAATCGGGTCTTTGATCGGGAGCTCCCGAAAACTCTCAACAAAAAAAAAACAGTGCTGTTGGCAGCAAGAAGAAAAACTCGAACGATGCTAATGGTGGCAGATGGGAAGAACAGGTGACTGTCGAAAGGCTGGCTGACATCGGTGAATGACTTCGGTCACTTCCTACAGAATGACAACACAATGTACACAAAGTTGTAGTGATATCAAAAACAATACATAAATAAACTGTCATTAGTTCTCCCTAAAAGCTGTTAACAATTTTATCAGTATTAAGCATACAGATATATAGTAAAATCAAACTGAGTTATATGAAGTTATCACAAAATAGATAACATACTGTAATAAGCGTAATGCAAAAGTTTGTACTTCAGTATTGATTGCAATTATTTATAACAATATTATCACTAATGTAACACTTAAGGCATCCACAACATTAATGACTATTTCTCCTTCAAAATAATAAATATAACGTAGAAGCTGTATCAACAATGTTGCTATACAAATGTAATGTATACATATCAACTCATTCGAACTTACCACAATGCTTGGAAGTGATGTCGACATGAAGTCTTCAGCCGACGCTGTCGTAGCACTCTCCCGAAACTCAACGAAATTCAACAGTGGCGGCAAATGAAAAAAACGGGTGGCAGTCGGAAGGCTGGTTGACAGCGGTGAATGACTTCGATCACTTCTTACAGAACGACAACACAATGTGCACAAAGTTGTAGCGATATCAAAAACAATACATAAATAAACCATCATTAGTTTTCACTGAAAACTGTGTACAATTCTATCAGTATTAAGCATACAGATACATAGTAAAATCAAACAAAGTTATATAAACTTAAGTGTGTATTTTAGTACTGATTGCAATTATTTATAACAATATCATCACCAATGTAACAGTCGCTACAACATCCCAATATGGACAGCCACAATGTTGTGATCACTCCAGTGGCAGCTAACGACTTTCGTGTCAATGCGGTCGGTTTCTCCAGTTTAGTAGACGTGATCCAAGATGGCACCTCCAGTGTGTGTAGCACTGTTCAACTGCTGGATCACGTCACTTAGCACGGTGGACTGCCGAGCGTCAACGTTAAAGTCACCGATGACGAAACTAGGCGTTGAACTGTCTGCTATGACTGGACGGACGTGTTTGTCGATAATCTGATTAAATAACTTTATCGACACTGCTGGCGACCGGTAAACTGCCACGATGTTCACAACTTGTTTTTTCGCTGAAACGCGAACGATCAGCAGTTGGAACAGCTTAAGTGTGACGCAGAAGACTTGTTCTGCAACAAAGTCAGTAGACACGATGATTGCAAGTTCACCGACGTAGTTGTGCTGTCTAGGCGCGTTGGCACAAAACAGTCGATTGTGACTGAATTGATTTGGCACGTTGTCGTCCTGTAGACGTGTTTCGGCATAGACAGCTACGTCACACACGTCCAGATAAATGCTGTTCATGATGTCGTCGGCATGTTTCTGCAAAGAGCGCGTGTTGAGAAATGCCAGTCTCAATAAGTTGCCTTTGTCATTCAACCACTGCTGGTTTAGTAAAGGCAGTGGTTGTTCGTTTTTCATTGTTGCCAGAGCTTCCAAGTTAGACTTGTTGACTTTTATGTTCTTCGCGTCGAAGTCAGTGATGAACAAATTGTCCAGAAACTTGGATCTGCTCAGAGAGACATACGCTTGTCCTGGACCGAAACGCCCTTTCAAACTGAAGACGACGGAATTCAAAGTCTGGCCCTAGCATCTATGAATCGTCATGGCAAAAGCAACTTTCAAAGGAAACTGCAGCCGTTTACTTTCAACGACTGAGTTACCTTTGCGAACTGAAAATCTGGCTTCCGCAGGCTCCACCGTAAATGACTCATACATTGTCGGGTGTCGGTCGGCAGAGACCTTCCGCAGCTGCTGGTTTTCAAACAAAACCAGTACGGCTGTAGGCACATGCGACAGGTCAGACAAAAACCCAGTTACAACACCGAGCGCACCATTGAACAGACCAACGTCAGTGTCGACATTTCTCAATAGCATGACTCTGGCGCCAACTTTCATGGTCAACTCTGGACCTAGTATCGACTTTAGACGGCGCTCGTTGTAACTGTTGACATCATCATTCTGAACAAAAATGTGAGGATGATTGTTATACGTCGTGTCATTTGCCTTGATGGTAATCTGTCGCGACTTAAAGGTGTCGGGATCATCACTAGTCTGCTTTCCAACTCGGAGACGACTCAGCAAGTCTGCGAAAACAGTGTCTCTTTACTGTCTCATAATGTCTGTAAGTTTGACGATCTTCAAGTTTGACATCCAGAGTTCGGCGAGACCGACGTAGCCACTTCTCGGTGGTTTATAGACAGGTGACTCTCCAACAGGTGATAGTTGTTGGAAGTCACCGATGGCAAGAACACTAATACCGGCGAACGGCAATGCCAACGGCAATTCACGGGTTGCTGCACAGCGTTCATGGACTAACTTCAGCAGATTGGCGCCTACCATGCTAACCTCATCAATGATGATGAGTATCAACTTCGAGAACTTGTTGCGAAGCATGGCAAGCTTCTCTGCTGACAACGTAATAATGCCTTTCGCACTAATCATGAAGGCGCTGTGCAAAGTTTGACCCTGAATCGCATAGGCTGCTGTTCCAGTCGGTGCTGTGAAAATGACGATGGCGTCTGGACTGTCACCAGGCTGACGTAGCTCACCGTTCACCATCTGCACAATTGCATGGATCAGATGGCTTTTCCCGACGACCGCGCCACCCGTGCAGTAGACATAGAACGGCGGTGTCGTGTCACACTTTCGTTTGCTGCGACACCAGTTTAACACGAACTGGAATAGCTCCTGCTGGCGACGATTCAGTGACCGTGTCAGGTTGTAGTACTCGTCGTCAGTCATCAGAGGTAAACGTTCTGACGTCGCAGTGGACGCTAGTGCAGCAGCAGAAGTTTGATCGAGGAACGTTGTCTGCAGCACTGAGTCGTCAGCACAATCAACTAGTCTCTCCACTTCGGGCCCCTCTTTTGCGCACTCAGCATTTTCGTGTTGCTGGTGGAAAGCTAGTTCATTCCAGACGCCGTGTAGTGGCCCCTATTCGAAAAACTCGTCGATTGCCTCCGTCAGTGCTTCAGGTTGCCGGTAAAATCGACCCTTCACAGTTGTAATCTCCTCGTTATGAAATTCATAAGATGAGCTGTAGGTTTCGAAATTGCCAAGCAAGTCACGTTCCTCATCACGCCATGCAGTAAACAGCATCATCTCAGCGTGGTAGAACTTTTCAGGTTCATTCTGCTGCGAGAACTTATGGCACATCAAAATGGCACGTGTCTTACGATGGCGCATCTTGCCCATGTCGTTCTGCAGACAGATGATGCTGTCATACTGCTTCTCGGCTGGTGGCTCATCAGCTGGTTGCACTTCATCTTCATCGTCGTGAGCTGCAAAGTCTGCGTTCTGACTGCCAGTGGCGTTGTAGCAGACATCGTACTCCACAGCGAAGTCGGCGAGACACATGGAATCAAGTGAAGATGGGCGAGCAATCTAGCGCTAAATTATTCCGGTCATGTACACGTCTTCCGGATCCAAATCCAGAATTTCCAGACATTGGCTGGGCTTCGAAATGCGAACTCTGTTGTCCGGCAAGTCTGTCGGCACGAAGACGCGCTTGACGCTGCAGGACAACATTGTAAGCCCCAGGAGACGGAAGACAGCTTCCTGCGCGCTAACCTCTCGGTGGGTTAGAAAGACGGACCCAATTTTTTTTACTTGAGTCCGTATGTCTTTGTCCGAATGCTCTTTCTTTGCCGACCGGAGTACTTCGCCCATCACACGTTCATCTTTTGTGACGTACGCCACGATTTACATGATGCAGGCATAGGCATCCAACACTGGCTGTACGTCCATGTTTGCCTTCCACGCTGCCAAACAGGTTGGATTGGAGTTGTTTATGTACACGTCACATGGACGACGCTGTAGCACCAGAACCTGAGAAGCTCATTGCCAATGCGTTGTGATAATTCTCACTCGTGATGTTGGCTTCTCGGAGAACTTCGTCCAAGGTCATCGAACTACAATCCTCGCTGTTGACGAGTACATCCCGGACACATTTTAGAATGTCTGCGTTCGTCTCTTGATAGAGATGGCGTAGCTCCAGCACCACGCCGTCGTCGGGTAACTTTGTCAGTATCGTCCTCTCCGACGGTAAACGAAGAAAAAAGAACCGACAATGTTGATCCTTGACCTTGCAACATGCAACCGAGTGCGTGTGACGCTGAACACGGTCGACAAGAGCATGGAGTGGATTTTCAACGGGTGGTTGCTGGCCGAAAACTTTTGTTCCTAAGCAGTCCTCGATTTCTTCCGCCGTAGCTTTCGACATGTCCGGACCATCAACTGTCCAATGCAAGCAGTGTGCATGTGGACTGCCACGCATTTAAAACTCGATCTTGTAGAAGTAATGCCTGACAGGACCGAGTGCGGACGCACCAACAAGGACATCTTTGAAGAATGCCTTCAGAAGTGTCGAGTCGCCAAGACGGGATCATTGCGAAGCATCGATAACTTTTCATCATAGCTGAGTGCCGCAATGTCATCATCTGTCATCGAGCGGCCACTCTGTTGACCGATGATCCGGAAAAGCCCGGGCCACGACATATCTGCAGACGACAGAGTCAGAAAAAACTGCGGACAGCCAAGCTGAGCGACTATCGCAATCAGTTCCCGTTCAGCGCGCTGGAAGTACGCTGGACTGCCACGAACGTTCTGTAGGAATTGATTTGCGTTGTCATTCTTCATCACCTGCCGTAGCTGCTCTGCGTCCAAAACGACACTTGCCGACATCCGACCAGCAGTCTTGCGCATGGCGACGGTGATGCTATCTCTTATCTGGTTCATCTCGCAGATGTATTGAGCAAAAAAGAGATAACTCGCATCACTGGTGAAGCGCTTGTCCCAATTCAAAAGACGTTGAACGAAGTACTTTTTCACCGTGATCGGTACATTGCGTTCGTCAGTGAATGTGCCGACGCCAAAGGGAAACTTGGTCGTAAATGTGAGCGCCTCACAAGAATGGTCTAACATAAAGTCGAGTGGATGTTGTCCTTCAGCCGGAGCCACACAGAGTGCCATCGCTGTATACTGCGGATCCGTCGGCTGCAGACAGGTGCTGAAGCTCAGACCCCGGACTTTCTCCATGACGACATCACGGTTGCCGGAATCCGAAGGCTCAACGTCACTGTCCTGTGCGACGGGTTCAGCATCCTCGGACTCGCTGTTCGGCTCTACGTCACTGAGATGCTTAGTAGGCTGCGTCACTCCGCCCGTCATGCTGTTCCATGCCTCGGGGTCTTTCTCCATGCATGACCTGTGCCAGTCCTCATCGACGTCCAGTCCACAGTACAACTGGTTGTTCTGCATTAGCCATCGGACAGCACGAAGAACGGCGTACGGACAAACAAACTGATGCATCACGTAGCCTTTGTAACGTAGACTCCGTTTCAGTTTGATCGGAATGATGCCAGTCTGTGCTGGTGTTAACGAAAGAACGGTTGTCGTGGACGAGACGTTAGACGGGACGTTCACCACAGCACCTCGAATCGCCCGTTGTCGACCCCTCGGCAAAGCAAAAACTTTCATGAACGGAACGCGCTGGGCAATAAGTGCACATTCCAGCTCAGTAAGACGCAGCTGCTTGGGCGTGTCTTTGAGCTTGAGACCATTGATCGCAGTTGACATGGCACTTGGTTGCGTCTGACGTAAGTTTGACAGGTACGGCAGATGTACAGTTGGTCGAGTTGCTTGCAGTTGAACGCCGCCAGCATCACAGAGAGCAGTTGACGACTCTCCGGCTTACAGCGTGACATGTTCAATTTGACCACCGTCTGCCTGTACAGATGACGATGACACGAGACGCAGGAGTAGATCGGACCTTCCTGTGTATGCTGAGTGAAAGCTGCCACCAAATCATTAACACGTTTCAGGTGACGACTCTGTTGCAGCTTTCGTCTCTCAGTAGCCCTGAAGTTCGGATTGACCCGATTCACTCACATTCTACGTGGCATCGTCTGTTTTATCGTGTGACTCCAAGCTGCCCGATACACGCCATCGGTATACTTGGCGCGCATCTTTTTTCTCCACGCAGCCCCGTAAACAGGATCCCTGTACGTCTGTCTCTTGCGGGCTTTTATTGATGGGGCATGGCTGGTATACTGCCGCTTGCTATGCCGGCTCCAAGCTGAAGCCTGCATGGCGGCAGAATGACGACGTTGCTTAGTCGGCCGAGAAGACGGAGAAGTCACAGAGGGGAGGCGTGACGATGGCGGAGTCGTTGCAGCAGAACGCTGGTAACGACGTTTGTCGGTCTGTCGACGACGAGTTGTCGCTGATGTCGTTGATGACTTTTTCCGCCTCGTGCGTCAAATTCTATAACAGACAGTGAATACAGTCATATGTAACAACATTATTTCACTTAATATCACGATGGCCACACATCTTTCAAAGTCGTACAAAATATGTATCCATTTTCAAAACCTACAAATTACTCATAAAACAAAATACAAATTTAAAATTAAAAATCTTGGAGTAGAGACTTCTGAGAGACGTAAATGTTATCGAGTCTCAGAAGTTACTTTAATTTCAGCACAAAAATGTAAAACACAATTCTGAAACACAAAATGCACCTTTAATAGCTGTACATTTCTGTCTGAAACTAACAGCTGTGTTCGGGAAAAAGTGCAATGTAGTAATAGCTGTAGTAGTAGTACGGCGGGCACGGCAGCGTGTTGTATTTGTCGTAGTAGTAGTGTAGTGGTAGCACCGCGAGCATCACGACAGGCATGGCAGCGTGTTGTAGTTGTCCGTAATGATAGTGTAGTAGTAGCACGGCGGGCACGGCAGCGTGTTGTAGTTGTCCGTAGTAGTAGTGCAGTAGTAGCACGGCGGGCACGGCAGCATGTTGTAGTTGTTCGTAGTAGTAATGTAGTAGTAGCACGGCGGGCACGGCAGCGTGTTGTACTTATCGTAGTAGTAGTGTAGTAGTAACACGGCGGGCACGGCAGGGTGTTGTAGTTATCGTAGTAGTAGTGTAGTATTAGCACGGCGAGAATTTGGTAGGCCTGTTTGTATATTAACTTAGCGTGAACACCCCAATATTCAGCTAAACTACTAAACAGGAACTGCTATAGGCTTTCGCGCGTTTCGTGAGCATTAGCTCAAATTTCTTATAACACTTTAGCAAATGCAGAAAACATAATGTTGCATGACAAAAACTATCAAAATCTGCCAATGTTTCATGAAGTCATTCAAAAAATAACACTGGCGAATTTTTTTGGCACACTGTAAATGAGTAAATTGAGCATTATCTTACACTTTAGTTCTGGTGGACGTAGACAAGTCCTGCTGGCCAGACTGCGTGCTAACAGGACGACATGCCGGTGTTGCAGGTCTTGCAGTCGGCTGGCGTCGTGCACTTGGTTGGTTTCCTAGTTGCTTGTTAAACTTATTTTGAGCTCTGCCACCTGCTCGAACTTTCTCACCTCTAGAACATGCACAAAAAACAATAATGTAAACTTATTCATGAACGTTAAAATATTAACAGTTGACAAAAATAATACTACACTAATTCATTAACAAAACTACAGATGTTACTATGAAACATTTTTTTATTCATTCAGCAAAAAGAATTCCACACCCTGAACAGAAATCACTAAACACAATACCCCTTCATAAAAGACACATCTACTTCTGTCTTTACTTACTTGCTTAATTTCTAGCACGCTCACAAAAAGTAATAATCACATTTGACCGGCTTTTTATGGCAATGCTGTACACTTATTTATAAAAGATAACATGTTATCATTTAACAAATTTCATATTATAATAAACATCACTAAAAACAGCGCAATTGCTACTATCCATTTTTTAAAATTCTTAATTTTTCAGATATTATTTTACACCATTAACAAAAAACCCGCGGACAGAATGTCCTTCGTAATATAATGCCACATTGTTATTTTTATTTACTCACGTGCCCAATAGCTAGCAACATTACAGAAAGTTATAGTCAGATTTGACCCATCAAACAGCTGATTAAATCTTTATGGCAAACAGTGCTACGTC
>Ga0209367_1013284_pt1 | contig 10620 bp, 8 predicted proteins | sample WorMetLIZISLAND2_FD_187412 | JGI IMG/M metagenome (GOLD analysis project Ga0209367, IMG submission 187412) | Marine gutless worms symbiont microbial communities from Max Planck institute for Marine Microbiology, Germany - Olavius geniculatus... ...
AATGAGAAGTTGCGTTAACTGCCGAAAGCGATTTCGCCTTTCTCCAAATAACTTTAGACTGGTTACTCTGCTCTGCGAGTGTGCAGCAAATAAGGAGCGTGTGTTTTGTGATCGATTTTTTCTATCGCGTTGCCTGTCGCCAGAATGCGGAAGTGCGGCGGCAAAAGTGGTGGGTTGTGCGACAGACCGGGTCTGAAATTCGATCGCTGACACGTTATTACCACACTACTGAAAAGCAAAATCTTAAGTGAACAACAATAATGGCTTATATGGCATCCGTTGTCTGGGAACTTTATGAATTATAGTACCCGCCCCCGGTGGAAAATTCTGAACTCATCAGATCTAAGCTTAAGCTTACGCCAAACACAGAACGGAGTCTAGAACGAAAGGCAACTGTAACAAATAAGCTAATTAACTTTGCTGTATAAGGTAATTACTATGATAGATTCCAGCCACAGTGACACGAGTAGTCCGTGCATATCGCTAATAACCATAAGCCTATAGCACGGTCAAATCCGATAGCGCGCAGTGTGACGGGTAGAACTTTATGTTGACATGTTGACTCGTGTGCGCGATGTTCGCACTGATGAGCGCTCTGGAATTGCGTCTGCACCTCTTCAACGCGTTGATCTGCAGAACGCCTCGCCTGTTTCCTTTGCTACCCGGGAGTAGGAACACAGCGGATCCGGATGCATCCGAGTGCAGTTTTGACTGTTGGCAGATTTTTATCATGGCTTGTGGTTTTAGCTTCAATAACTTTTTTCTCCTTATAGTTCTTGTTATTTCCTTTATGTTTTCGGCCGTGTTTAGATTTTAGGCTTTTATTTATTATTTAAAATAGTTGTTTCTTGTTTTTGTTTACATTTTACATGGTAGCACTTGTTCAATTTCTCTCACTACAGCTCCGTTAAACAGCTTTTGGTTGAACTGTTAGATTACGGCTTTATCACTAAGCCAGCAGCTGCGTACGGCCTGCCGGTTTTCTAGCGCTGAACATTTATTATTTATATCGTATCCTAATATTATATAGAGACGATTTAGCTTTATCGACTATCATCGTATAATGCAAACATCCACCAGTTCATTGGGAGACCGAGTTTTATTGGTTCGTTATCTTTTGTGTGCAGAGAACGGGTGAAACTCTAATAGTCACAGTAATGGCGGTCGGATGTGATCCGTCCAGGCAGTTATCTACAAAACGAACCCATTTAAAGCATGTCATTACTGACATTTAAAGGTTATTTAAGGTTACTTATATCAGTGCTGCGTAATAGAGTTTATTAGTAGCTTTCAAACACCCAACGTCATGTTTGCATTTGTAGCGGAGATCTGAATGAAAGGTTGGGGTGTCTCGGATTCGGTGGACTCCTTGCTGATTTTGTGCGACATACAGATTTACGATACTTACTTAATTTGTTTACTTACTCAGTAATCGAGTATTCGGCAGTGCTCTGTACTTAACAGGATTCTGGTAGGTGTAGCTAACTCAGCAAATGGCGATTATGGCCGCTGTTGATGCTTTGCTGGGTAGGTTTCTCTACAATCGGCTTTCAGTAATCTCAGACTGCGTGCTAGCCGCGGGTGTCATCCGTTGATGTGAGTTCTGACGCCGTTTATTCTATGCGCGAGCTATTATGCAGGCAGCTGCTGCTATTGTGCGACGTTCTTAGCAGAAATGCTTTGATCGATCTTCCACTCCATCATTGCTTCCTCAAATACCTCCACACGGGTCCTGTATGGGGCCTGCATGCAATGATCTGCATATAGGTTATTTTTTCACGCGGAAAAATTCGGCATAGGCACACGTTGGTTAATAATATTATGATCCAGCCAAATCGTTTTGGATATGAATAGTGGCGTATTTAGGGGGAGGGCCACGATGCGATGCCCCCCTTTGGCCAAACCATGAAAATTTTTTACAGGCGACTTTATATGAAAAGGTGCTTTTTTGCCATTTTCCAGCAAGAATTGCAAAATTCAACTATGTTTGATGGTCTTTTGCGTTTCCAAATTTTAGAAAAATGGGCGAATTTGCGGTTTCCATTGAACATTCAGAAGCAAAAAGTGTTTCAGCTTTAGGGGGGCTTCGCCCCCCCCCCGACCAGGGGCTCTGCCTCTGCACCCCGCTGGGGGCTACGACCCCAGACCCCCGTTATAGGCTCGCGCTCCGCGCGCTCGCCATGCCCCCCTTTGCCCAATCCTAAATACGCCACTGGATATGAATGTAAACATGACAAACTGAAAAACATCTTTCTTCTGTAAATTTAAAGAGTTACAGTATTCGAGTGACTTTTGTACATTTTCTATTGTAGACCTATAAGCTTTAGGGGCGTCATTTAGGGGAAGGAGCTGCAGGGGTCTGGGAACCCCCAAAGATTTATGATTTGAATTTTTCTCCCTGTAAATCGTATCTTTTAAACAATGTTACTGCTGCAAGAACAATACATTACATAGACTGAGACCCCGCCCCAATAATTTACTGAAATCACGCCACTGATAAACTAGCTATTACCCCACGTGGTCTGCCACCTGGACGTGACGGTGGGGCTTAGTGCTCCGATGAGCCGGAGGATTTGTAATCCGAAACACAGGAGTCAACTAAGAGCAGATAGAACGGATATGCAACACATTACCAGTGCTAAATGTACTGGTTGATCTTTGGCTTTAATGCTGATTTCGGCTTCATCCGTCTACGGCTTTACAGCCGTTTACAGTAATCTTCGGTTTAATCGGGGATGCGCATTGGGCCGAGCTGATACGGCCTTAGTGTTGGGCAGGTGTAACAGCCTGCCGTCCCCGAAGGTAAGGTAAGGAAAAGCAATGTAAGGTAAGGTAAGCTTAATATTAGACTTGCCTCTTCCCTCGGAAGTCGTCACTGTTTGATAAAATTATTATTATTACTATATTTTTGTTAAAATTTTGAAATTACAATCTCATACGTGAACATGATTGTGTTTGCTAAAAATGCACGCTTCTCACACAACTCCAATGCATGGCACATATGATGCAAAAAACTTCTTTGAAATCCGTGACGCTATAAGATAAACAATGTCAATTGTGCTATACAATATGGTCGCCATTGTCAAATACACACAGCACTTGCTACACGCTATGCAGTTACAACGTTCATCATTACCAGTCTGGCATCATCCATTGTAAGTCCACTTATCACACCAAGCATCTATCCCCTTCCATCTTCCGTTTTTTTCTCTTTTCATTTTTCTATGCATGCTTTTTTCTTTGTTATTTTTTGCGTTTTTTAATGTATAGCCAAAAGGTATGGGGAGCGATATAGGCTTCTTTAATATATAGGATGTGCCAAAAAATGACCCAACTTGTTTTTGTCAGAACTTCGTCAAATCTGCACCAGATTTAACCATTTTTGGCACACAGGTAGTCAGGACGATAGAATTATGTAAGGTATACTCATTGTCTAGGCCTACTTCACGTAATTTATGTCAACGCACTACCATATAAAACGCAGATGCTCCATATTTTGCGCAGATGCTCCATATTGTCGCGTAATGTTGAGTTGTTGTCTCCGTAAAAGTTTTAACAACTTAATTAAAAACACAATAAACTGAAATGTAATTTATTTAGCAAAATTGTAAGTTTGTGTAACAACATGTCTCCAAATTATCCAAAGTGTACGCAGTGGCTTAGACGTGACGCCAAGGTTGACAGTCAGTGTGATGCGGACAATATCACCTTTTGTGATTTTTGCTGTTTTCGATGTGCGAGTTCTTCAATGTTCCCGTTAACAAGTGTATAAACTGATGTTTTGTACATTTATAAGACCTTATAAGACCTAAAACCTTAATCCAAATTGTATTACCTTGCCCCCCACCTTTGAGTGCATCGCGTATACCGGACAACATTCTATCAATGTCGGCGTCACGATTCACAAATCACACGGTACAATTGAATATTTCCGCCATTGAGCAAACGTGGCGCACACTTACCAGAATCTACCACGTTTCATACATTAAACCAAGCAAGTACATTAATTAATACTGTACACTAAAGCAAAACCTATTTCTGTGCGGCCGTCCTGCAGTAGGCCGCATCACGAGTCTTGCTTGTCGGTCTGTCTGTCTGTTCGTGTTTTGCTCTGAAACTGTGTGCACAAAAGACATATAAAACCAAAATTGGCGGGAACGTTCCCCAGAGCAGGAGTTACCAAAATGCCAATTTGATACTTTTCAGGACTCAAACAGTCAAATGTTAGGCGGACGACCCCAAAATACGTTGGCACCTGGCCGATAAAATCTGCCAGTTTATTCAACGTTTTGCGCCTATAGACGCATCGGCGAATCATGATACCTACGTTAAAGGCAGGGACAGGGACAACAGGCATCGCTGATGCATTCCACTGCTAAAGAGCGTCATCAATAGCAACACGTTACGAACTCGTGCGTCCCATCGACCCGCAACCACTCACGATGACTTTGAGCAGTCCGAGTTCGGTGTCTCGTGTGACCAGACGAGCCCGTTCGTGATACTTCGGGGCGGATTTCTTTGACTTCAGGACTGCCACACGTTAGGGTAAAGTACGTGTACGCTGTGGCTCCCGGTCAGTCTCCTGTAGGCCTACTGTTTCCTGGCGACGTTTGCGATGCCCCAAGTTGGCGCGCACTTCCTGTGGCACAGGCGTTGGAATAAATGATGGTCAGCGTGACAACGCATCACAGCAGCAGCAGCAGCAGTCGTCCAAGCCTTCTAATCGGCACCGTACGTCAGACGTCACTCGTCCCGCCGGCACAGTTACACCTCCGCCCGCTGAAATATCGGACTACGTGCCCATGCTGCCTGGAGTCTCCACGACTACCGTTTGATCGACAGTAACCCGCATACGTTCGACCGCATCTCGGTCTATAACGCGATCGACGTCAAGAGGCCCTGTGGCAGCGATATGCAGGCAGTTAACAAAGCCACGCCATTTATTCCGACGACGTATATCGGACTAACGACGCTACACCACGCCACGGTTCAATCACGTCGATACAGCAGCCTCTGCAGCAGAGATATGCCACAACAGCGCCACGACTTCGTAGACACGTTAAATACGCCAGTCACACAATATACATGTACAGTTAGTCAATTACACGCATTGAAAGTTCATAAGCTGACATAAGATTAATGCGGAATTCTAAAAAAAACTATGTACACCTGAAAGATAAGGTATAAAAAAGACGGGATAATTATGAAGGGTTTAGAAAAGTAATCTCGGATCTTTAGTGCAAAAGACCAAGCTTATCTGACTCTGCAGGAAATATAATTCTTACGTGTATTTCATGCTCAGCTCGCGCTCAAACTGTGTTCGTAACTTAGGGCTGCAGCCGTGCGAGATCAAACAAACGACAGTGTAGATTAAACGACCGAACGTAGAATAACCACTGCAGTGTGAAGTGGGATAAGTTCGTTTAACACATGGGCTACTTATCCTACTACAGACTGTAGCTGAACATACTCGTGCACATGATAAATAGCGCAAAACTGAATGCAGAACGCAAAATTCACACATCGAGAATCCGATACGTATGTACACTGTACACGTAATAGTGAATATCAGCTGTGGCGTCGTGGCAAGAAAATGGGAGAGGTAATTGCCTCCCCCTTAAATTTTAGGCCGTTAGAAATTGTTTTTTAAACAATACAGACTATAAATTAAAAATCCCACTTTTTGGCTTTGGAAATGTAAAGGTAATATTAAACTTTTTAAGCACACAATATTTTTGTCGAAAACTTGCAGCTGCCTCTGGAAAAAATTGCAAGTTCTTGCTCGTGCTTTTCTAGCGCATGACGCCGCTGATAAACACAAAGTGCTTCAATGTCGCTGGTCGCCATGCACTATGTTTAGTGTCGTACACGATGGAGAGTGAAAAGTGAGTCCACAGACACATTCGCACAATTATCATATTTGTCCGGACCAGTCGATAGTAGCAACTGTTTCTAACCACTTTCGTTCGGTCTAGTGGCTTGGTGATCCAGTCGTTTAACATCAGATTCGCGATCAGAAAGTATGGATTCAACTCCCGGCCGATCCGCTATCGAGTAACAACTCTGGGCAAGCTTTGCACACTTACGTATATGCGTATGTCACCAAACAGTATGATTCGGAACCGGGCACGGGGCGATGACGCTCTGCGGCTAAGAAGTTAACCGTGTAGGTCTGCCGTCGAACTGGTCACGGACTCAATGGTCTATCCATCTATAGGCTCGACGGCCACGACCGTGAGATGAGCACTTCGCATACGCTCCGTGAGAAACACGGCCCGCTTTTCTTTACGTCATTGAGTCTGCTCATGCCTGAGCAACGAGCACATACTCGTCCTTGCCGCCTACGACTGCGGTCGGTACGGTTATCGGCGCCGATTCCTCGAGACTGTTGGCAGGCGGCTTGCAGCAGCAGCGGCAACGGGCACACAGACGAGCGAGAGCGTCCAGATGAAACACGCTGACGAACGTGTCGCGGAATTGTTTGCTCATCGAGCAGTAGAGGATGAAATTGATGCCGTTGTTGATGAGCGCGAGAATGTCGAGCAAGTCGCCGAGCGCCATGTAGATCTGGTGGATAAAGCCGGCCGGCAGCATGCCGCTCAGCAGGTTGATGACGCCCTGCGGCAACTCCGTCACCAAGAACAGGACAACTATCAGAATAAGCATCATCGTCGTGCGGTTTGTCTTGCGATCACTGCCGCCACCGGCACCCTCCTTGTTCAGAGTAGTGCTATTACGCCTAATCCCGTTTCGCCTAATCCCTAACCCTAACTCCAATGCTTACCTGAACTTAACACTAAACTGTAACCCTTAATTTTATCCCTAAGCCTAACGTTAATCGTAAGAGTAGGCAAAATGAGATTACATGAAATGGGTAGACACACCGGCACCGTCCTTGCCAGCTTTGCTCACAGCGGCCGAGCTCTTGCCGCGCAGGTTCTGACGACGTTCTTCGGCCTGTCTCATGGTCTGAACAAGCAGAAGACTGAGCACCGTCAGACCAATGCACGGCACCAGACGCACGAATATAGCCTGCAGCCAACACACAAACCGATCATTTCTGCATGCGTTTACAAGATGTGAAAGGTTTAGAAGATAAATCTCGAGTCTTCAGTGCAACAGACCGATTTTAGTATAGTCTCTGTAAGAAACAGCCGTTTTTACGCACGACAGTACGTATGCTTAGGGCAGGGGTCTCAAACTCATTTGGGGGTGCGAACCACACTACAAGATATCACTCAGTCGGTGGGCCGCATTGTTTTTAGAGACGACAAAATGCAGTAAATGCCGTAATTAATAGGCCCCTACAAATGACAGAAGTGATTTTTACAGTATACACTGTAGTTTAGAACTTCAGATTTTTTCCCGTCTCCGACTAACTCTTACCGCTGATTTGGCAGAAACCAAAAAATCGACGTTAGTCTTGAAATTACGGATGTTAGCCAATTGCAATGTTGCATTAAGACGTCTAGTAGTGAGTCTTGATCACAAAGCGGATTTGTTGATCTCCATTGATGAGAAGAACTGTTCACCAGCGTACGTGCAGCCAAACGTCGCCATTAGGCTATTTCGGAGGCTGCAGAGACTAATTTTGGATACTTTTTTTCTGAAAAAAAATTGTAGAAATCAGGAACACATATGTCCGTGTACTTCTGCTTCTGCTTGTCACACTTCAAATCCAATACCTCCATCTGGAATTCTTCGGAAACGCTTTCTGCGTCAACATCAAATGGAGTGGCAAAGAGTGCAAACTGTGGTTTAAGATTATTAAACTTTTTGAAACATCGGTCGAACTCTGCAAGAAATCCAGAAATGACATCTGCATAATCTTTTAGCCGCCGTGGCTTAAATTCACTTAGGCCTACCACCTGGAGAGATGAGAAATGGTCCAAGTTGCCAGCGCCAGCGGTCGCTGCCAGCATCAGCATGCGGCTCCACTAAAGAGAACGCAAATGAGAAAAATAGTAGTTTCGCTGGCTTACTGAAAAAATGCTGTAAAAAGAATAAAACGATTTATTTTTATTCTAAATTTTTAGAATTTCAGATAATGTGTCGCGGGCCGCAAATGACGCCTTCGCGGGCCGCATGCGTCCCGCGGGCCGCGAGTTTGAGACCCCTGGCTTAGGGCATTTAGCTATCGTATATCTGTCCGTTACGGTATGTCTGCGATTCTATCAAAAAGTCTATGCTAGGATCACCAAATCTTTACTGTAGGCTGCTACAAAACGCTAGTTTTTCTGACATAGGTCTATTTTCGTGCCGCTAGGTGACGAGATTTTCCTCGAACGAACGTGTCGAAAAGGTTGCTCTGGTAGCCTGCTACGGACTTTTTGACGTAGTCATTTTGCACATTTTGCTTGCTAAAACACCTAAATTCATTCTCCAACACTTTACAAAAAGCTACATCTTTAAAAAAACTATATGCGTCCCCGTTCTTTAAATTCTAAATTCGCCACGTAAAAAACTTACATAACGTACCGTCAATTGGAACATTCAAAAAATAGGCAAAATATAAAAATAAATATAGGCAAAATGTGCTTACACGTTTAACAGTATTTTTGAATGAGATGAAATCTGAAATACTACATTGTCTCTGCTACGTCGCGTCGACGTTGTCCGTCGTGCAGTAGCCTTACCTGTATCCAAAAGTTGAATGACTGAACGAACAGTTCTAGCTCCGTGTCATCCTTGAAGCCGACGTTCCAGATGAGCTGGACTTCAGCGGTCAAGTTGCCTGCAGGGTTGGTGACGTTAACTTTGACTGGTTGGCTCTTGAGTGTCATCGTGACGAAGTTGGGAATGCAGACGACGAGAGTGACAAGGTTCACGAGCACAATCGATAGCCTGGCGCGACCGACGCTGCACCAGACCGCCCCGTGACGTGGGTACCGTATAAACAAGTACCTATACACACACAGACAGACAAACAGATAACCGTAGCGCTCTTTTACGTTTTTTATTATCTCGTAACCATGCCCGTGACCATGCATTCCCAGAACTGGCGCCATCAACCGATGTCGGTATCAACAGAAACTGTACAAGGATTAAATTAGCGAAGCGCAACGAGGGTGTGAGCTGAGTCGCTATGAAGCACTCCGGGAAGGGGGTGAGTAAAGTTTTACGTCCCGCCCGACAAATGATAGGTCATTTCAGAGACCAGTTTTTTATTAAGCAATCACTTGCACTGGTGCTGACAGCAACAATTAATCGCAGAATTGTTAAACAGACTAAAACAAACAAATTTTAAATGGCAGTAGTAAAACTGCTAACTAAAACTTACGCGTAGGCCTACGCGCACACGAACAATATAAAGATTTTTTACGGCATCCAGCTAGGAAACGAACATATTCTACAACTCTCGAGACCCGCACATGCATGAAGTTTGTTATTACATGAATGAAAGGTCGCGGAGAAACATTGCTACAAACTGCCATGCAGCGAAGACGCCGAGCTGCAGCGTTTACGACGCATTAGATTAAGCGTAAAAGATATTCGTGTGTCCGGTTGCAGCCGGCAAAATAAAATTAGGGACGGGGGCGGCGGAAAATTTTTAAAGTATTATTTTTATATCATGACGTTTCATGAAATATTACCCAACAACTCATAAAAACAAACTGACACACTAAATAGTACTCACGAGAACTTAAGCAAAGATACTGCAACATTTCAGGCTAAACGTAAACAGCAATTTTCAGTAAAAGTTTAAAAACATACCAAAAACTGCGCCGATATTTTTAAAAGTCCGATAAAAATTTTAGGAACGCAGGTTTTAGGGACAAACGGCCACCGAAAGCACACAATTTTTAGGCCTTAGTAGGCATAAGTCTCTGTTTGATCCAACGAAGCGGAATGATGGCAAAGTGGAAATGTGATCGCATCGCTGGCGTAAATGAATTAATGCCAAAAGCAAGATAAAAGCAAATGAAAACCAGCTCTAATCTGTACGCTTTATCTGACTAAATGTCACACAGCAAAACGGTATCATTAAATTTTCAGTACAAACGCGAAATAAACACTTCGATATGTACGCCTATTTCGATTAAACGATGCCTTATAATATTAAGTAAATTTCTTTCAAAAGAATTGTACATTTAATACCGTGTGACATTATTTACAAAACCGATTTCGTGTGCATTCTAGCGTGTTTAGTTGTGTAATGGCAAGGCGGGCGTCAACATCTTGTCTATCAGTTTTCGTAGCGTATGTCCTATATCGCTGTTCGAATCCCGCTAAAAACGTTTCTGACAAAAAACGATTCTGTGTCAGTTATTCACACACACATAGCGTACATAAATGTAATTTTTTTTGTGTCCAAAACGCCCCTTGAACGCATTTTTGTCTGTCCAATACAATGCATAGCATTGGACAGCGTATAAAATCACCTGAGTGTGCGTGCGTGCGTGCGTGCGTGCGTCCAACTTTTCTTAAGCTATCTTCCTTCCACTTTTCCCTTTCCTTTCCCTTCCACTTTCCCTTTTTCTTCTCCTTTTCCTTCCCTTTCTCTTTTCCTTTTCTTTCCCATTCCCATTTTCCTTTCCCTTTCATTTCCCTTTCACTTCCTTTTTTCTTCCCCTTTCTCTTTCCCTTCCCCTTTCGATTCCGCTTCCCCTACCCTTTACC
>Ga0209367_1013285_pt1 | contig 10619 bp, 5 predicted proteins | sample WorMetLIZISLAND2_FD_187412 | JGI IMG/M metagenome (GOLD analysis project Ga0209367, IMG submission 187412) | Marine gutless worms symbiont microbial communities from Max Planck institute for Marine Microbiology, Germany - Olavius geniculatus... ...
ATTCTGAGGTGATAGCAAAATTCTGATTGCAGATTTGGAATCAGCACAGCCACATTAGTCTAAGGCACTTATAAACATGCCAGTAGCAAATTTTTTGTTTACCAGTGTAATCAATGAGATCTGGAGTAATTTAAAAAGAATCGCGATCGATAAATATTTCTCCCAATTTGGGCTAACTTCATTCGTTCTCAAGATATTCGCGGTCAAATTTTAGAGTTATTTAAAATCGTCCCAAATTGTGCACATCTTTGTCCGCAGGCTTTTTTGTGGAAAGGGCCCCCGAATTTGGCGACCCAAATGATAAAACTGAACATATTTCCGACTATGTGGCACAGCGATTGGCCGATGAAACTAGCTCGGAAATTTCTTACAAGCAAAGTCAGATATCATACAATCAAGTATAACAAGACGCGCTTAGAAAAAAAGTAATGTAAACAGAGTTTTAAGCGTACAGCTACAACTATTATTAGGCTACATTTTTGCAGTTTTTATTTTTACATATTATTTTAACGCAGCTGTTAGCGATTCTTCTCTGGAGCCTTGCTGTACAGCTCACGGATTTTAATATACTGTTTACAACTGTGTCTATCTGCAAAATCTTTACAATCATATTTCTGCCAATGTTTGGACATAAAATAGAACGCAGAACAGACAATTGAAATGCGTTTTATATTCTTTCACATATTACAGTTGCGCTATAGCCAAGAGATCTGCCAACTTTGTGTTACAGCAGTGTTGGCCCGCCATTACGAAGAGGGATAGAGTTAGGAATTTGGTTAGAATGGGTGATGGTTAAAGGGTATATGGTTAGGATCAGTGTTTGAGTTAATTTAGCAAAGTACAGTTTCGTCTTTCAAGCAAGATTTTGGCAGTTAATTGAAATGGCCGAATCGTTACGATCGTAGCACCGTTTTGCATATCCAATACCTGACGGCGTGACTGCGGTCGGAGTAAGGCTGGTCATGGTCGTGGTCGGAAAGTCAATAATTCGACAAGCCTTGCTCAGTACGACGTTTTTGACGAGCGAAAGACTGGAAAAGTTCCACGCGTAGACGACTGAGTCACCATCGACCGAAGCAACGTCTCGTTTACCTGATGCATACGACACAACGTACGTATGATAATGCCCGATTCGCACTAAACATACACGTATACCGCAAAACGTACGCAAGGACATTAGCTGCAACTGCTGATTTGTCACGTCGCTAACGGTAGGAAAAACTGAGTTGGCGTAAGTACGCAATTGGTTGTTAGAATTCTCAAGAGTAACTGCAAATGGATGATAAGGAACGCATCAAAGCGACAAACGTTCAGTTACGAGTACGATACTCTACTACTAGACTAGTGCATCAAAAGTTGCTGCAAATCGTAGCAAATACGAAACTGTGAAATTAGAAATGATATGCAACAATGACCTAAAAATTACGCACCTTGTTAATGACGCCAAGTCCGACAATACGGATGCCTCTGCGTTTGATGGCTTCGACTTCGTCGTCCAGTTTATCAGCGTCGTACGTCGGCACGCCGTCAGTGATAAGCACTATAATACGCTCAACGTTCTGTCGTCGGTAGTAGTTATTTCCAAACACTTCCAGTCGTGCTATCTTCAGTCCGCCGGTCGTGTTCGTGTTCTCACCAAGGTAGGGTAATCTATCCACGGCCGCTAACACCTCGGCTTTTGTTCTGTAGTCGTTCAGGTTGAAACGCAGCACCCCTTTGTTTCCTGCAAAATTATTTTTGCAAACATTTTGCGGAAAGCTGACTATTGCCGAACTACGATATTGGTTTCAGTTTCACAAACAGTCGGCAAAGTTCGACGTAAATATAAGTCGTCGATTTTGCTCGGTTCAAGGATAAGGTGCGGTATTTTCAGTACGCTTATTCAAAAGTTTTGATAGCTGTATTTTTTTCAATAAAATGCGTCGTAATTGTAGTGAAAGGTAGTAAGTTTAATAACTTAACCGATGTTTACTTTTGGCGATGCCTACACATTGCATCGAAACACTGTCCTATAGTCTCTGCCACTATTCACATGTGACTTTCATTTGCTCGCTTTATTCGCTATAGATCACAAATGTAAAAGTTATGAAAGTATATGCGACCGAAGTGACTAAAAAGTGCATTTTCAGTGACCCTACTGTTGTTTAAAACCCCACTGCCACGGAACCCCCACGTACATCTGCAACGATATGCAACAATGACGTAAAGTCAGTGGACTACATTTTTGCCGTCTGAGTCTGAGTCGTGGCGAGCTCCGAAAGACGCGCGATTATCATGGCAGAGTGCGCAATGATCTTTCAAGGTCATCCAAATTTGAACGTTTTCGTGTTATTTAAAAAAGCTTATGCGATTTTTGTTAGTAATAAATAGCAACCTATTTTGGCCCTATCTTTCATCGTTTCTGAGATACAACGACTTATCTGTTAAAAAGCGCCCAGTTTTTTTCTACCCCTTCTGTTTAATTCCAATTTTTAAAATGCTTCCTTAAACTAGATCCCTGAAATTTTTCGTTCGAAAAGCTGTGACATTGTTCTAATTAACCGTGTAACAAAAGTGCAAGTAGCTTAACGTATGTGATCACAACGCATCAGTCACTATAGCTTAATCATTGTTGCATATCACTGCGCATCAGACAGACAAACAGACAGACGAAAATGACCAAAAAGTTCATTTCTAGTGATCCCACTGTCGTTCAAAGTCCCATTGCGACGAAACCCTACGAACATCTGCATGAACCTTATACCGCCAAAAAGTACAGTTAGTGGGCTACATTAACTTACCTAGGTTATCTCTTCTCGTTCAGCTACATCTCTTTTGCCAAGGGTATCCGGATCTATACTCCGTTAGAAGAAGTTAAATGATTACCCAGTGGCTTCTATTGTTGTACCTGGTGGGTGCAGTTTCCGCCAAGTGAAAAACAGGGGGAAATGTTTTGTTAATGGTGTAGATCAAAATTCTCCCTATTTTTCACTAAACATTTAACACCATTAACAAAACTTTTCCCTTATTTTTTTCTTTGGGCATTTAACATTCTTAATGAAAAGCCCAGAAGAAGGAGGCTTGAGCCCAAAAGTGGGGAAAACATAAGTTTGAAAGTGGGAAGGGAATTGCGCCCAATTTTGATTCCAGATTTAAAGGGACAGAAGGCACTGTTATTACCCATGGTGGGGGTGGGTCTTCGTTGTAAGTAAATTCACTACAAAAAATAAAGGTAAACGGTAACGTTGTGTTATAGCTCTTTATAGGAATTAACCCATCACAGAGCTATGAAGCGTCACCTGCCGTATGGGATCACACAGTGTTACCTGCCACCCGACACAGATGAACGCGCCCTGCTTTAACCCCAGCCAGGTATGCTGGTACTTGATTTATCTACCCCGGAGTGATGGGAGGCTGACTTGACCTAAGCAGCTGATTACATACCGAGGTGGTTTACCTGCCCGCAGGCAGTTACCCATCGCAGTACTAACCCGGCCTGGCATAAAGTAACTTCGTTGATCAAATAAAACGCGTTACCGCTAAGCCACGTCACCACCGTGGCGTGCAGCTTACAAGTAATGACAGACATCATACGACTGCAATACCGCCCCATTTAACCGCGAAATAAATCACTGTACAATAGGATGGCACAAATACAAGTATGAAAACAATCGATTATGTGTCTACTAACCGAAGTCGACAACGGCAACTCTGGCAGCTCGTGGTCCAATTGTGAATTTATCGATTATGGATCTGACAAAGTCGATTATCAGTTGCCAGTTATTTCCTCCAGGCATATTATTCTCGCGTATGCTTCCACTGTTATCAATGACGAATGCTATGTCCGGAAAGCACCCTGCAACGACGGTAGCAGCAAAATGCATTAAAATTTTACGCTTAATCGTAAACGTTTGCCACCAAAAGGCAATAAATAATGTGCCGGCATTATTCCTCAAACTGCTTAAATGGTTCCAAGTTGCCAAATATAAATATAACAAAAACATTGTTTTCTCGGACGGGGACGATAAATGCAAACGGCAACGTTGCGTTGCAAATTTCGGCCAAACCGCTGTAGATGACGACAAGGTTACTAATAAGAGCCTATAGAAACTTGCTATTGCCTTATACAACGGTACCATCGTTGACCCCTATGGCATACCGTTTAACCACAATACAAAATGTAATAAGCTAAAAATAAAATAACAAACAAACGGTAATTAATTTAATGCTTTAAAAAATTCGCTGTCATTCTTTACTTGTGGGAGCTTAAAATAACAACAGCATATCCGAAATAAAAATACTCAGAGATTACAAACAATTATCAGGATGTACCACCTAAAGAATTATACTTGATTACTACTAACTGCTAAGGACACAGTATACGTCGTTTAACAATTTGCTCTAATCAGAAATTTGTGGCAAAACTCAATGTGAGGCGGCCTGGTGCCGTATGTCCAATTGGGGAAATATAATTAGAAACTGGATTTTTACGCGCGAAAGCAGCTACTGCTTTCAGCGCGTCTTAGCCATCGCAATTCTGTCCGTCTTTCCGTCCGTCCGTCTGTCTGTCACACGGGCAAAAACGGTGCAAGCTAGGATCACCAAATCTTTACCTTCGGCTGCCCGGAAGACTCTAGTTTCAGAAACCGTAAAGCTTTTCCACAAGTTCGAAGGGGGTCACCCCGAACGAGGGCGCTAAATGAGAGGGGGTGGGCAAAATTTGCGATTTTTAGGCAAAAGTCGCTGTATCTCAATAACGGTGCGAGATAGGGCTTAGGTTACTATTAATCACTAATAGGAAGTCGTACACTGGCTCTCGATTGCCACCGAATTCAATGACCTTGGATGACCTTGAACGCTAAAATAGGTGTTTTATAGATTTTTGGAGATTTCGGGCTGCGAGACGCATTTCAAGAGCGAATTGCGCCAAAATCAATTGAGATAAACACGGAGAAGAGAAGCTGCGTATGAAATTTGTAGCACTGAACGTAGATTTCGACGGTCCAAGTCTCGATTTTCTAGGTTCAAGGAAACCTGCACATGAGGGCATCAAATAGCGGTATTCCCGTAAAAGTCGCGACGAAATGGCTGGAGATAGACTGACAGTTTGCGAACAGCAGCTGCTATAGGCTTTTGCGAGTCTCGTGAGCATTAGCCCAAATTTCTTGTTTTCACAGCGACGTTAGATGGCACGAACGCAATTGCATTAGCTTTCACAGCAGATGCAGTTTTGATTTTGGACAAGTCAACATGCGCACCTATAACTTTTTGTTAGTAAACGAAAGTTGACCAGTTATTTGCCTAATGGGGTTATGGGTTAGAAAGCCATAGCCATTTTCTGGCACGAGTAAAAATGTCAGTGAGCAGCACCTTTTAGAGATCGAAATATGGTCTTCCGACAAAGTTGATTTTAACTGGGTCAATATGAATGCCTTCAACTTTGTGGTTAGTAGTCCCTAAAGTAAACCAAAGTATCCATTTTTCTTCGCCGAACGAGAGCAGAATCACAGTGGATTAAAGGTGTTTTCGATTTTCGATATGCAGAACAGTCGATTCATTCCACAGATGTTCGCAGTCAAAGTTTGAAGTTGTCCGAAATCGCGTTAATTTTTTTACCTAAATTTTAGCGGAACGTCTTCCCAATAACTCTACCAAAATTATTATGCCTGCCTCACTCTACGTCACGTAAAACAGTTTTGTGAGGTTACTCCCTTTGACACCAAAGCTATTACGCTAAATTTTGAACACATTTTAAAACGTTAAAATTAAAGCTATTTAAAAAACTGTTTATTGTCGTCTGTCCAATTTAATGCATAGCATTGGGCAGAGTATAAAATCACCTTTGTGTCCGTGCGTGCGTGCGTGCGTCTGTGCGTCCTACACTTCTTAAGCTATCTTCCTTCCACCTTCCCTTTCCCTTCCCCTTCTTCTTCCCCTTTTCCGTCTCCTTCCCTTTTTCCTTTCCCTTCTCTTTCCCCTTTTCCTTTCTCCATTTTCCTTCCCCTTTCCCTTTCTCTTTTTTATCTTTTTTTCCTTCCCCTTCCTTTTTCCCTCGCCCTTTTCTCTTTTTTCTTTTCCCTTCTCCTTTCCCCTTCCTCTTTTCCTTCCCTTATTTTCCCCCTTTCCCTTTCATTTCCCCTTTCCTTTACCCTTCGCCCTTTTCTATTTCTTTCCTTTTCCCCTTTTTTCCCTTTTCTCTACCCTTTACTTTCCATTTCTTTTCTCCTTCCCCTTTCCCTTCTTTTCCCCCTTTCCATTTTTCCTTTTCCTTTCCTTTTCAAATTTCCTTCCGCTTCCTTTTACTTTCCATTCCTTTTTTCCTTCCCCTTTCCTTCCTTTTCCCGCTTTTCTTTTCCCTTCCCTTCCCCTTCTTTTTCCTCTTTCTATTCTTTCGTCTTTCTTTCTGTGTCCAGGTCTGTGCGTCCAATATTTGAGGCGCCATATCTCCGTAACGGTGCCAAATGGACGCATGGTCACTATGGACCACCCATAAAAACTTGACCCCCGGGGAGTCGAATAGTCACGTGACCGATGACGTCACGTGACCCCAAAAGGTCAAAGTCGTGACTCCATTATCTTTGAAGCGCCATATCTCCGTAACTGTGCCAGATGGAATGGTCACGTGACCGATGACGTCACGTGACCCCAAAAGGTCAAAGGTCACCATGAACCACGGATAGGAAGTCGACTCCCGGGAGTCGAATGGTCACATGACTGATGACTTCACGTAACCCCAAAAGGTCAAAGTTGTGACCCCATTATATTTGAGGCGCCATAACTTCGTAACCGTGATAGATAGACGCATGGTCACCATGGACCACGGATAGGAAATCGATCACCGGGAGTCGAATGGTCACGTGACCGATGACGTCACGTGACCACAAAAGGTCAAAGGCGTGACACCATTATCTTTGAGGCGCCATATCTCCATAAATATAAAGGCCCCCAAATTGTTACACTAATTGAAAAGGGCTTACTTTCGGCAATGTGGCAAAGTTTTATTTTGATCAACCAAAAAACTTAAAAGATCTTGCGTTGAAAAAAATAAAGAAAACATCAGCAGTAAAAATTAAATCCGCCGAGAATCATTAAGACTATTTGCGAAACAGATTTTGCACGCACTGAGCTGTACCGTGCTGATTGCGACTATACTTTTGCAATCGACAAAATATTGAACGATAAATGGTGTGTTTAATTGTTAATTTTTGATGATTTAGTTTAGCCTATTTAATGTCCATAGTTATTTAAGCAACTGATTGTGATACTTTTGTACAGCCTTGACACATTTTTGAAAGCAAAAGTTAGAACACTGTAGGGTTTTGTTAGTCACTTACTCACAATAAATTAACATTGTTTTACCTGATTGGCAGACAACACGTCGTTGAGACGTGCACTGTGAGAGTCTCCAATAGTTTCCCCCATCTCCAGTATCAACGACACAACTGTGTGTTGAATTTTTGACTTGTAGAATAGGAGATGGAAACGCATCAACGTTGAATCTGTTGTACAGTACGTCTGCTCCGTCTACATCAATACACACTGACATTTTACTCGAATAGAGCTACGAGGTACGTTTTGTATACTAACTGCATGGGCGTCCACTCCATTGACAGGTGGAGGCAAATGCCTTCTGCAAAAAGTTGGGGGAATAAAGAATTGAAAACTGGAAGAAAATATTTTTTGGTGGCAGATTTCCTAGAAACGCATAACACAAAATGCGACAATTCTGCGTACAACAGCCCATTTTTGTTCTGCTTGCTCCGCTCGCAGATTACTTTTAGCCTCTACTTTAAATGTTGTATTTAAGAGAAAAGAGGTTAACGGGTTCAACCGCCCCACAGAATTTTTAATTTTAATGTGACAATTTTGCGTACAACAGTTAAAAAAAATTTGGCTCGCTTCGCCCGCAGATTATTTGTAGGCCTATCCCTACTTTTAAATTTGTTCTGCCGCCCTTGTTTGCTTTTATTATTTCAACTGCATACAGTAAATTTGGCCAGTTGATTTTGACGAAAATAATTAAAAGTGTTGTCACTAAATGTCATATTTTAATGCTGAAATGCACTAAGTTCGATTTCAGCTGGGACTTCGCCCCAGACCCCGCTGGGGGAGCTCCCATCGTTCCCCAGACAATCTAGCTGCATTTGACGGGTCCTACTTTTAACACAAGGAAAAAAGGGGAAGGAGAAAAAGGAGACGAAAGGGAAAAAGCAAACGGAAAAAATGAGAAAAAAAGGAAAGGGGAAAAGCCCAAAAGGGAAAAAGGTCAATCCTCGAGCTAAATTTTTGGCTACCGCTTAGCCTAATTTTAAAGTTTTGGTGCCACGCCACCCTTGTTTGCCCTTATATTGTTTAGACTGCACTAAATTTTGTCAGTTAATTATGTGGAAAATAATTAAAATTTGTTGCCACCAAATGTCATATTTCATACGTTAAAATACACCAAATCGATTTCGGCTGGGGCTCTGCCACAGACCCCGCTAGGGGAGCTTACAGCGATCCCCAGAACACCTAGCTGGATTAAGATGTCCTACTTCTAAAAGGAGGGAGAAAAGAACGAGGAAAACAGGAGGAGAAAAACAGACTAGAAGGAAGGGAGGGAAAAGAGAAAGAAAGGGAAAGGAAGATGGGAGAAAACGGATAAGAGGCGGAAGGATAGGGGAGAGGAGGGCATCCGAATTGGGGGGAGGTTGCCTCCTGGTGCTGAGGGGGGATGGAAGCCCCTGACTAACTGTGTGTATCACAGTGTATGCCTTCCGCAATTTTCTAACCAGTCATATTAACGGATAGCCTAATGCACAACTACAACAGTTACTAGTGTCACTACTACGCGTATAAACCTGCATCTGGCCAAATCCACCAGGACTTGATCAGTCCGATCCAGAGATCTTCAGTCAACAGAGTACTGGCGAAGTACTTGAGAATATCGTCATCAAAGACAGCCAAACTGCCGGTGTCAGACAGACATCTGTTGACTGCTGTGAACCAGTTGACTCGTTCTCTGTGAATCTTATAACACGTCGAGTTGTACACGATTCCATCGTCACAGCTTGTCTCTGTTTAAACATCAAGAGCACGCATATTTATGCATATATACACGGTAAATTACTAGCTTATACACCGAACAACGGCTAATCTCGCGTCCTTGAAAACCTCGAATAATTATATCTCAGCAACCGATGATCGAATCTATTTCCGGTTCAATTCTATAATTAAGCTATCGGTCGGATTTCATCTAAGATGGCTTCCTGCCACGACCGTGACTTCAAATAAAGCTATTACAGGTTCCAACTGGGGTTTTCGGCCAGGCGGAAAACAAGCGAGAAATTCTACATTAGACTGCAGGGACACAATTTAAAACATTTTTATGGCAACTGATAAACGTGAATGGCTTGTTTCGTACCATAGGTTTTTGTACCATAAACTATTTGTACCATTCGTACCTCAAAATACTTGTAGTATTGTTGGACGTTTTGTACTATTTTGTCTGCCTCTAAAACTATGCAGTCTGCAACTGTAAATAGCTGGCAGTATTTGTGCTACCATAAATCGCCTTTGTCGCAAATAATGACACTATAAATACACATTCATCACGTCGATAAGCTATTTTAAATCTATTTATAAACTAGTTTTTTCTAAGAATACATGTATGTCTGTTTAACCGACTGACATAAACTGAAGGAATGGTGTAATGTTTTGCTTTAATATTTATTTCGTGCGGAAACGATAGTTTTCGGGAAGACTTAAGTTTTACTGCAGATGTTTTAATTTTTTTTTATTTCAAGGCGAAATCTCAGAGATGCGTCGGCCGATCGACGCGAAATATTGCACGGTGATCAGTACTAGGCCGAAGTTTATAATGCCGGTCCAAAATTTCTGGGGTCCTCCCCAAAATAATTTTAGGGGCCAAAGCATGCAAAATTTGGCCCGATTTTAGACGACTTCAAAGTTCGGCAGCAAATATCTCCGAAACGCTCAAAAATATTCAAAATCTGTCAAGTAATTGATTTACTGCGATTCCTCCCGCGTCAGGCAGAACAAGTTCGGTGAAGCTTGGTCCAGTAACCTTGGAGATCTCAATGTGGAATCGTACCCACCAATTCGACTTTTTCAAAAGACCATATTTTGGCCCCTAAGGGGTACTGCGCCCCAAATTTTTACACGCGCTAGAGAATAACCAAGTCTTACTAGCGCCCCCCACCGGAGACAATTACAATTACAATTTTTTTTCAAAGGGGGTCCAAAATTGGCTTAACTTCGGAGTTAGGGAGTGTAGCCCGACGAAACTTTTGGCACTTGACGTGCCTTTAGGTTGGGGTATTAACGCAAGTACAACTGCCCCCTCCCCCCTCCAGCAAAAAACGTTTTTAAAAAATTTGTGCAATTTACGACAACTTTAGAGTTTGAGCGCAAATTTCTCTGGAACGGATAAAGGTAGCGACAAAATGTAAATGGTGTTAACGAGAACGATCTTTACGGCGATGAACAAAAACATTTTGTAAACTTCGGTCTACTACGAACAAAGTTATAAGCGCTCATGTTGACCTACCCTAAGTCGACAATGCGCGTTCTGCGTATGCTAATGCATTTGAGTTCCGGCCACGTGACTGCTGCCGGGAAAATTTCACCCGCCCCGTAAA
>Ga0209367_1013286_pt1 | contig 10619 bp, 6 predicted proteins | sample WorMetLIZISLAND2_FD_187412 | JGI IMG/M metagenome (GOLD analysis project Ga0209367, IMG submission 187412) | Marine gutless worms symbiont microbial communities from Max Planck institute for Marine Microbiology, Germany - Olavius geniculatus... ...
GCCACGCTGCCCTAGATAGGCAGCGGTGGGCAGCGATAGTAAGAATGGCGTCAGACACCAACGGGCATTGAGCCCACGGTTGTCGATGATGATGATGATGATGAATTTACTTTTGTCAATATCTTCGCCAATTATTGACCAATTTTCGAAATTCTTTCACTGTCACACTCTGCAGACAATTTGCAATAATGAGATTATTACCCTCCGCCAAGATGTCGGCATTATGTCACAACTAGCAAAGAATATTTACTCAACTGCCATATTTTGTTGCAGTAGTTTGAATAATTATTTTTTAGCTACAACTGGTGCAAATTTTGTGTAAATTGATTATCATTTGAGTGAATTATGGCAAAAACAAAAAGGGTCCTTTTAATGAAACACCGTGAATGTTTGTTTATTCCTCTGTTCGCATGATTAGCCTACACGAACCGATTTTGCTAGATTTTTGAAAGCATATATACGATGTGGCCTAAAGATAATTTTAATGTCGATTCTGAACACAAGTCGATATTGCAGATTTCAGATTTAAAGTTTACAGAGTTCACGAAGTTTCAAATGAAATCACATTCTAGATTTAGATAATTTCTACGGGAGTTCTATAATTAACTATTTAGATTTTTACAGATAGCCAAAAAAAGAGTGCAGGGCAAAAACTAAAAGCAAAATTTTTTTTTTAATGTTTACATGAAGTGGCGACAGTCCAATTGGGTACGGTAGGAACCAAGAAAGTACCTTTGGACGCTACCGAATTGTAACGCCAGCCCTACTGGAAACATATCCAGAAATTCTGAAGACTGCTTAACGGGGCATGCAATTCTATTTACGAGTAGCGACGCAATCTATCGCACGAGAGTCAATAAAATCCGATGCGATAAAAACCGCCACGGTCGTTGGTCCATTTATAGGTATGGAAATGGGTCGTTCGCGAACTGGTTATTACGATTGCAGTAGCGTACTCAGATGCACGCAACGAGATTGCGTTTAGCGCTAATTAGCGTCAATACAGTCGGGCAGGCGTGTCGGCGCCGGCATCGAATCGCCAGCGACCACGAAGACGAACCTCGCCGGTCGGCGCTGCGCTCAGTCCATCGATCGGATCGCTTGAAAATGCAGAACTGGAGAATGACGGATTAGAAATGAAGCAATTGTTTTGAAAACATAGGCTTTCTGCTAGGACTGCGTTGCTGTAACACGTCGGCGAGTAGACTTTTAAACAGAATATGACCGTGCTAGAACATGCTTATTACTTGATTGGGATCAACGACGTTCTGCGTGAAAGTTTTGAAAAGAGCATGTGGTCAGATAAATAGGCTAGGCGGATCGAGATACGTCACGTTTGATTGAAGAGACATTATGGGCGGTTGTAACACACACCCACAGTGGTGAGGGATAGGACGAAACAGACCTACAGATCATGAGTTAGCGTATCACAAAGATTCCAAACCACCATCACGAACGGTACTACACTGTGTTTCAAAAAAACGGGCACGCTTTTTATTTCTTTCATAATTCACTCAAATGATGATCAATTTACACGAAATTTTTACCAGATGTAGCTGAAGAAATGCTAATTCAAAATATATGGACAAAATATGGCTGCTAGTTAAATATTCTTGCTAGTTGTGATGTAATGCTGACGTCATAATGCATCGTGAATACAGTCTTGCTTGTCTCAACTGGTGCTGTCCCTTGTTACTCTGCTTCGATGGTGAATTTTATCTGCTTCATTGATGAAAAATTTTCATCGTATCAGCAATAAGCAACACGGGAGCATGAAATCAGTCGCTTTGCGATTCAAAAACTCAACCAACTTGCAAGCAATGTGTGCTGGTGCACTGTCATGCTGGAAGGTCTAAAAGTCAAGCTATCCTTACAAGTATGTGAAAGTGATCGTTTTAGGCGTTTTTGTGGCTGCAATGGTAAAACTTCAACAGTTTAATGTCATCAGCGACCCAGACAAAGTTCACCATAGATGCAGGGCAGCTATTCAGCAACTTACAGCACCGGTTGTGACAAACCAGTTTGTACTCGCGCCACGCATATCCTAGCCCTGCACGCACTTCCGTCCGTCATTTTCCAGTCTTGTTTTTTTGGTTCTGCATTTTCAGCGCTTCCATCGATCCACCGCCAAAGACCGGCCGCCGTCGCCGCAGACCAACCGGCTGTAGAATGACGTCTACTCTAATCAGCGCATGGCGTAGTAATTGAATCAAGCGGCACGCTTCGATGCGTTCTCTGCTGCCACGACTTCGAGGTCTCATCCACCGAACCTTGCTTCCGCTTCGAGACTATCGCTGACTGAATTGTCACGGTATACAGGAGCTGTCATACATTCCTTGCGATGGACGCCGGCATACAGGCACTGCGGCCCCGCTGCTGAATAAAAGACAAAGCGATTAGCGTCTCGGGAACTCTGCGGTGAAACGCAACGGCAATTCGTAATTTTGTCTGCCTCCGACTGGCGTTAAGTATCAAGAGAGATTGCGGACAGATGTTTTACAGCGCCGCTGAGGCACTTTCTGACGCTACACGGGGTCCCAAAAACAAGCAACATTGTTTTTGTCATAATGTTCTCAGATTGCCACCGATTTTTGGCAAGACAGTAAAATTATGTGATGCAAATTCATTTTCCTCCTTATCAAATGCACTGTGCATCTCACATAAATCTGTCGTCTTGGCCATCTTTGTACCAAAAATTATTAAATTTGGTGCAGATTTGACGAAATTCTGACGAAAACAATTTTGCTTGTTTTTTAGACACGGTGTATAATACGTCGAGCTCTTCGCCTGTCCACACGATATTCACGCCGCGTTATCACCGCTGCCGTTGCGTGCAAATGTTGCCGCTTCACGCTGCCAGAAACAAACGCCGCCGGCCCAGTGATGCTCACCGTCGCGTGAATTTTTCATGAGTTAGAAGCGGGTCTTGCTTGGTACAATTATAGTAAATCATGTTCGCACCCGGCGAGGTTACTTCACTGGCCATGTTGTACGGCAGCATGAGCATCGATACATAACAATCAACGCGACGCAACGGTCAGCAAGCATCGAGCTGCCGAGGCACGGACAGTCAGTCTCCTTGTGATACAGATATATCACATTACATTTCAATATAATTTTAAACTAAAATAAACAAAGCTGTATAATAGTAAATATATTGTCCAGCAGCTTGTTGCGGGACTGGGGCGCCAGGGCAGAGCTTGCAACTAACCTCAAAAAGTCGCCAAAACATGTTTATAAAAGTGTAAATAAGAAGGCAGAGGCATAAAACGAAATGTTATAAAGCAAGGTATGTGAAGGCACTAAAAACAACGTTGATTTTATGATGTTAAGTTATCAACACAAGCTGACTAAATATAAATTAGTATTGCTTGTTTTCTGCAGAGATTGACACTAATCTACCAAAAAATCGAGGTTCCAGATTGCTGAATTTGATTTATAGTAGTTTATTCGGTGTTAACAAAACAAATTTTAAGATTCACAGCAAACAAAACTGACAAACGTTAGCGTGACTAGACATCGGTGACGAAAAGGCTGGCGGAAGAAAAGATGCAAACTAATTTCCGCCCGACAGCAAAAAGTACAGCGCACCAAACGGAATACGAGTAGGCGTAAACAATAAGTATGTAAGTGGATTTTCTGCAGGCGGAGGTAGTTCGTTAGCGGTCGGTCGCCGAGGCCAAAGTTAAGTACCAATTCACGAATAGCGTGCAGCGAACAGCAGACGCAGCAGTAAACTCTGAATATTGCAGTCGCTCGGACGGACGGACGGTCGGACGGACGTTCGCTGCCAAATTTGATTTTCGCTAGCAATGACGTCGTTTTCGCTGTCGACATTTTTTGCGCACCAAAGACGGAAACCTCTCATCGTCATCTATTCGACAATCACAGATGAGCGAAGGAATGCGTGCATCACGCTTTGTAACATGACATGTACACGATTTGACATGAGGAAACAAGACCACCCCGGAAAAACAAATGCATTTCCATAAACGAAGGCAAAAAGAGAATACGCGCGCACAACTTTATTGCAATAAATATGCAGCGTGTACGGAAACTAACTGCGGCCTGTCTTAGTTGTAGTCACAATATTTAGCGTCAATTTATTTCAACGCTTTGTTTAGTAAACATCAAAATAGCAAACTGTCAAATTATCAGATTAAATTAAAAATTCTTTCTATGAAGTTTTATGTTTTTAAAAACAATTTTTTTGATAAATACAATATAGAGATCATAGCTAATTGTGGCCGCCTTCAAACTATACAGGCATAACACAATAGAAAAAAATCGTTACTAAAAGACAGTCTAAAGTGTCGTAACAGTGCTTCTCAATGTAGCACAAATTTGTACAATTTCCACACAGTCAAGAACACTGGCTGTAGGCTGTATAACGATCAAACAAAGCGTTACGTTATTATATATAGCTACATTCAAAACCGATAATACAAAGTTATATAATATAGACTAGTACTTACTGCGGTTACTATAAGCTACGACGGGACGGTGTTAACGGCGTGCGTGAGCAAACGTCATTAAGCTGACGCCGGTAGATCGACTACGAGCGTGGAACGTGACGCCAATCTGCGACCTTTATACGCTCGACGCGCCGCTGTTGACACGTCATCACTTTGTCGACGCAGTAGCATCAGCAGCAGCTGCTGCAGCACAACTGATCCGTCACCCGACATTCTGACAACCGATCCGCTACAAGCGATAGTGTACGCGCTGTGAGAGACCGTTCTCTCGTGACACACGGGATGTCACACCAAGCAGCAGCAGCAGCAGCAGCTACGTCAGATGAGTCGACATGAAATCGACGAACTCGCTCGTCGTTCGGTCGAGATATAACTGATAATATACACGAGACGCACGCTGGGAGCTGAGGTTTATCTGAACGCACGCGTTGCACACGTCGTTGCAGTCACGTCTGCCAGTCAACCATCCGTGTCGTCGACTTACTACAGAGGCTGGCAAGCCGTGGAATGGGGGATACTATGACGACATGTTGATGTCCTGCTGACAGCGACGCTTTGCTGCTCGCATCGCCAAACACGCAGTATATACGCTGCAATAACACCAGCACAACTGCTGCTGCTGCTCCGTGACGTCACATACAGCGTCGCGCGGCGGCGCCGTCGTATCAACGGAAAAAGGCCACGTGCCGCGAATGTTGAGTTTCTCGTCTTGTCTATTTGAAAACTTTATGAAAATGAACATCTTCATTAATGACTACAAATAGTAGAGAAAAAACAAAAATATAAAGGTGAAAAAACAAATGTCAGTTTTAAGTCAGTCGTAATTTAACTAAGCATTAACCATACAAGTGCAATGATTACGCCACGAAGACAGTACATTATCGCATTCGCAGCTATTAAAAAGCCGTATAAAACGCTTAAACCGTGCAGAGAGTATTTAAAATTAAAGTATCGGCAATACTTCTTATGATTACGTTGTTGCTAAAAGTGCGAAACAATCCATACATAGAGACAATCGGTCTCGTGCGCTATCGGATCACTGCACCGTCAGCGTTAATCGTTTCATTTCATTTCAGTATCATCATCAACAAATTAACAAAATAATTTAAATAACTGTAAAGTATGACTTACATGTACATTGTATACTTCATTTCATATTTTAAGTAACTTGAAAAGGAGAGAATAACAATCTTGTCAAAACGAAATTGAACACATTAAAGCTGGATGGAGAATAGGTAGTGTACAATTATTTGTTGCAACGCCAAAAAAACTTCATGAAAAAAGCGATAATGAAGCAATATGTGCAAATAAAAATGCAAAAGAAAATGCGGCCAATAACGAACAAAATATTAAAACATGCTTAGAAGATTTCTGAATTTGACCGTTTATCGTCACTTTCTATTACTGGCGGTATGCAAACTTTGTCAAATGGCAAATCGACTGCAAAAGAGTGAAACAGGCACGAAACTGTTTTTGACAAAAAGAAAAATCGAGTTAAAGAATGAGCATACGTCGAGTGAAGACGTTAGTCTCAAAACAGCAAACATTGACGTCTCAATTTACAGACTTGTTTCTGCAATTCGCTTTCGGCACTTGCAACTCGGCACAGCCGATATTTGTAGCTTTCTATTTTAGTCGAAGTCTCCTCGCATGCTTAAGCCCAAATTTCATTACGCCGACTTTGCGACAAAATCCGCGGACTGTTGCCGATTTTCCGCGTGCATTGTAAAGTACTAAATTCCATTAGAGCGACACCAACGGGTTTGTCTCGGACTTGTGATGGACTTCGTCGCAAACATTTCGACATGTCGAGATGGTTTGTGTCCAAGACTTTCGTGATTTGTGTCTACGACTTTACCCGCGGGGAAGTTTCGGTGAAAGTCAGCGTAATGGAATTTGGGTTTTAGCCGACGCTGCTCGACGAAGTGAAGTGGGCTCATTAAAAAGTCATGCGCGATCCACACTGTCAGCTAATTTGTCGTCAACTGCAGTCCGGTCCACCGCGTGTCATTTTAGAGCCAAGCTTTGTAACGCGAGCGTGCGTCGATCTCCTAGAGGGATTCGTCGCGGCTGCTTTATAGTAGCACAGCGCTTAATGTGCCGGAAACAAGACTTCTGGCGGATTTGTCGCCGACGTTTGTTTTATCGCAGCATAGCCGTAAAGCCGTAGGATGTATCTGAGGCAGATTATAGAATTTATGTCAGTTTATAATTTCACGCAGTAGGTTACTGCCAAGCATCAAAAACAAACTGTTTATAATCTCACACAATCACAGAATAATACAGTGTACGTGGATTCTGCTTTATAAATTCTGTCTGCTTGACCAATGAACGGAATCGTTTATCATCATCATCATCATCATCATCTCTTTAATAAAACAGATTGACAAAATGCAATCATACATGACATAAAAAAACATGAAAATCCGATAAATGTCATTGAAGAGAACTTTGTCCAAATGATTACTACTGTAGTGTGACTATTAGGTAAAAATTGCTGACTAATAAATGTTTTTGAACAACATTTTGTTTATGTAATTTCTGCTATCAGTCTTGACAAATAATGTGAAAGAATGACTCCGTGGTCGGAGATTGTAACTGTGATCAGTTTTCTCAGGTAAAAGTTTGTGCAGAACATGATGCGGATTGTGCTGTATCTTTGCGAATAAATTGTCGTCCATGTCTCCAACCAATTGAGAAAAAGAAGGATCGTCAGCCGAGTAAAAGCCGGAGCATGCCGCACGCCGTAATGACGCTTCTAGACGTTGTCATGTGTTCATCGTCAACGAAAAAATTTGGTTATAGTAAATATTTTAAATTATTATATTTAACCAGTTCTTGAAAACTGTATATTAAAAAAATTTTGGCGGAATCTTTTCTAACGATTCCGCCTAGAGGATTTAGAAGACTGTGACCGTATAACGTGCATTATTTTAATTATTTATTTTTTAACGAATTTCAGCAAACTTGTCACGACCACTTGAGTTAGCATTCGCATTTATCGCGTCGGCGTCGAATAAAGCCAACCATCGCTGACCGAGTATTTTTGTGCGACAGTTTTTTTGGAACGGCCGAATTTTAACTTAATGTTTTTTAAGCATTTAAAACTCAGATCGTGCTGAATAATCTGTAGGCTGCGAAGTATACATTGACTACTGATGATTTCGTAACTGGTCTTCTCGAGCTAATTAACTCGCAGAGTAATTCACCGTGATTACTGATCACACAACGACCGACTGTATATATCTGCCACAACACAGAAAACTCGTCGGAACCAAAAATCAAGACTTCTACTAAAATAGAAAGCCACGATTATCGATTACTGTACACTGCAGTTTGATCATTTGCAACAGAAAAAGCAAAACAAGCACTGCAGTAGGCAAAAGGCATAGATTCCTGACAAATACAAAAATCAACGTTAGCCAAACAAATAAACTGGAGAAATGTGGTCTCAAAATACTAAACACGTGGTCTTAAAAAGGAAGAGGCACTGTCTTTTTTGAGACAGCAGACAGAAAAATGTAGAAAATAAACTGTCTCAGAAGAGGTCTGCAAAAATTCTGTAGCAATATTAAGAGTAAAGTACCAAGTTTTTCATCAATTCGTGTAAAGACGTTACATTCCCGATTTAATGGTTTCAGAAAAGTTGCGGTTAAATTTTGTGTTTTATCTCATGCAAGGACGTCTTTAGTTGACTCTAAAACGTGTGCAGAAATGTTTTAACTGCTGCCGACAGCCCGGCACATGCCTGTATGCGGCCTGGCCATCAGCAAAAAATGTTTTAAATCTATAATATGTAACTGCCGGCATGCAGTCGAGAGTTTGTATTCCAAACAGAAAATTTCTCGCGACGGCCTGGTCCGTAGGCGCACTGTCGTGATTCAGTCGGTGTGCATCCGGTGTCGGTGCTTACAAAATGTCTATGTCTCGAGCAGTTGTCGCCGCTATTTATAAAGTCGCGTCGTATGTATGTACATGTCGTACGTTGTCGGTTCGCTTAATAGCGTCGTTGACTGTCGCCGACATTTCACATCGTACTAAACATAGTAAAACATGCACCTCGACGCAGCAGTCGGCTTAAGACACCGTCGGCCCTATTTATAGTTACAGGAAAAAGTCTAAAAATACCATAAAACGACCGAAAATGTCCCTTACTTTCGAGAATTAGATATAGATAATTATTTAATATAAATTTTAAGAATAAATTGGAAGAATGACATCGTAAGTAGGCCCCTACTGTAAGTTTACACCGTAAGTTTACATTGCAAAACTTTGCATTTATGCTTATATTTCTTATAAACACCATACACTAGATTTGGCCTAATTTTTACCGTGCAAAGACATTCAGCGCGTAAATAACATTTCAGCAAATCTATAGATTTCGATTCACGTATTTCTTATCGTGTCTGCCCAAGAATCAGCAGATGCTGTTGCACATTTTCTGTGTATTTGCTAATGCCATACAGTAATGCAATAGCACAGCCACAATACGCGCATCTTTTATTTAGGTTTGTCTCTCTGGACAATTGCCCAGCGTCTGCATCTAGCTTGGTCATAGTTTTCTTTTTATTCACAAAGTTGATCCGTCTATCACTATTGAAATGCGACGCTGGCATTCTCACGACAACGTGACCAGTCTGCTGCATGTAGCTTTGCTTTCTTCATCCGTCTTACAGAAACGTTGCTGAACTTATTTAAAAATTACAATTGCAGACAAACCAGCGTAAACACGTAAAATTTAAAAATGTAACAGTTTCAAGTTCTAACTTACTTGAGTTATTATTCATAGCTTAATATACACGGTGTTTTATAAAAGACCCCTTTTTTCTTTCTTTTATAATTCACTCAATAACGATCAGTTCAAACGAAATTTTTACTGGTTGTAGCTGAGGAAATACTACTTCAAAATATTTTAACAAAGTCTGGCTGTTGATTAAATATTTTTGCTAGTCGTGACGTAACGATGACGTCATAATGTGTCATGAGTACAAGTTTGCTTGTCTCAACTGGTGCTGTCAGTTGCTACACTGCTTCGATGGTAAACTTAATTTGGTTTGCTGAAAAAAAATGTTCATCGACGCAGAGCAGCTATTCAGCAAGTCTGTCAGCACCAGTTGCGACAAGCCAGTTTGTACTCGCGGCACACTATGACGCCAGCATTACGTCACGACTAGCAAAAAAAGGCTATTTAACTAAAAGCCATATCTTGTCCAAATATTTTGAATTAATATTTCTTTAGCTACATCTGGTAAAATATTTCGTGTAAATTGATCGTCATTTGACTAAATTATAAGCCTAAAAAGAAAAAGGGTGCCATTTTATGAAACACCGTGTATAGCAGTAGGAAACAGATGCTAATTTTCACTGCTTCAGTGTTGTTTGTTAAATAACAAAAGATTTATCTATTTGTGTTTTTATTTTAAATGTTTTTATCAAATGGTAACAAAATTAAACTTACCAAAGTTTTTTTCTTACAAACATACTTTATGCTAGTAAGAAGTACAAAGCAAAGTGTGCTTTAAAAGCCGTAGGCGGACCTGGATGTAACCGTCGTCGTGGAAAACAAAAATCCCAACTATTGATGGAGTGGACCGACAGTACTGCCTGTGTCCAAAAACCAGCATCCGACTTCAGGTCACAAAAGGAAAACAATTTCTTTGAGTGACTACAGTCTCATACACGCTGTGGTGACGCTGCTATATGGAACGCTACAATCAACGCTAGGACACGATACGGTAATTCGGCACACGTGCATGGATGACGGATGCAAGCAGCAACGTTCTATTTAAAATTGCAGCCAAACCGCTGCAGATAAACATAATTACTTCTTACAGCTTATATAGTAAGTCGTTCTCGTCCTATCTATCAATATTATCGTCCATCTTTATCACGTACTGTTTAGCCACAATACATGCGCTACGGACATACAAACGACAGACAGCATGTTGTACCAAATCGTCGGCCAAAACAAGGGCAATAAAATTATGCAAATTTTTTACGAAAGTTGAAATATACTTATCTAATATCATATTTTATAGCAAACAGTGGCGTAGCCATAAATTTTAATTGGGGGCCTCGTCTCCCTTCCCCTTCTCTCCCTTTTTCCCTTTTGTCCCTTTTTTCCTGTCCCTCCCCCTTTTACCC
>Ga0209367_1013288_pt1 | contig 10618 bp, 6 predicted proteins | sample WorMetLIZISLAND2_FD_187412 | JGI IMG/M metagenome (GOLD analysis project Ga0209367, IMG submission 187412) | Marine gutless worms symbiont microbial communities from Max Planck institute for Marine Microbiology, Germany - Olavius geniculatus... ...
ATGATGTGACAATGACGTTATGATGAGAAAGGTGATGAGACAGGCGAGCAGATGCATGATGAATGATGATATGATAGTGTGGTGAGGTGAGCGATAATGGAAGTGATACTGAAAACTGAAAACAAGTAAGAAAATAAAATTTAAACTACACGTAACTAAAAACTATTAAACTATAAAAATATACTGTAAGTAACTGTTAAAGTTTAGACGTGGAAGAAAAGCCCGAAAACTTATCTTTGTCGTGCGAAAGCTATGTAAACAACTAATCTAGCCAAGAATATTTACACCTTTACAAATGCACTACAAATATTTCAAGCATTAAGCACACTTGTGGGTTAATAGCCCCTATGGTATATTGCATATGGTACTGTTCTTATCTTATATAAAAAGCAAATATTTCTACAAACACAAATCTACTAAAATATGAATACAAATAATTTACGAACACAAGTAATCCACACAAAACCTAGTTCTACTAGTTTTTATCATTAGTATCATTTCTATTACTTTATTATTAGTCTGCCCGGAAGCGATAGCTTGCGGAGCAGGCTTACGTTTTAGCGCAGATGTTTATTTTTTCTCCACTCGCGAGATCTCCGAGATGCGTGGGCCGACTGGCGTGAAATTTTGCACGACAGTCAGTACTAGGCCGAATTTTATACTGCCAGTCCAAAATTTTTGGGGGCACACCCCGAAAAAATTGCAGGGGTCAAAAACATGCAAAATTTGGCCCGATTTTGGACGACTTCAAAGTTCGGCAGCAAATATGTCCAAAACGGATGAATATATTCAAAATCAGATTTTTATTCTGTCTACCGCGATTCCTCCTGCATTAGGCGAAACAAGTCCGGTGAAGTTTGGTCCAGTAACCTTGGAGATTTAGATGTGAAATCGTACCCACCATAAGCGCATTTTTCAGAAGACCATATTTTGGCCCCTAGGGGGTGCTGCGCCCCCAAATTTTTACACGCACTAGAGAGTCACCAAGTCTTACTAGCGCACCCCTCACCGGAAATGGGGGCCCTCCTTACAACTTTTTTTAAAAGAGGGTCAAAAATTGGCTCAAAATGCAATAAAGGAGCTCTTATAACTTGGGAGTTAGGGGGTGTAGCCCGACAAAACTTTGGCACTTGATGCGGCTCTAGGTTGGGGGGTTAATGCAAGTATGAAATTTGGGGGCACCGCCCCCCTTAAAATTTGGGAGGGCAAAAAACGTCCAAAATTTATCACGTTTTACAACAACTTTCAAGTTTGACCGCAAATATCTCTGAACTGGATAGATATCGACAAGCAGTAAACGGCGTTATCAAACACGGTTAATTCCACGTTGAACAAAAAAATTGTGTAAACTTCGGTCTTCTACGAACCAAGTTATAAGGGCTTATGTTGACCTACCCTAAGTCGAATATTTCGGAAGATCATATTTCGGAAGATCATATTTCGGCCCCTAGGGGGTGCTGCGCCCTCAAATTTTTACACGCGCTAGAGAATGACCAAGTCTTACTAGCGCACCCCCACCTGGGACAGGGGCCCCCCTTACAACTTTTTTCAAAGGGGGGGTCAAAAATTGGCTTAAAATGGAATAAATGAGCCATTATAACTTCGGAGTTAGGGGGTGTAGCCCGACGAAACTTTGGCACTTGACATGTCTCTAGGTGGGGGTGTTAACGCAAGTACAACTTTTGGGGGCACCGCCCCCCTTAAAATTTGGGAGGGCAAAAAACGTGCAAAAATCGGTGCGGTTTACGACAACTTTTGAGTTTGAGCGCAAATATCTCTGAAACCAATGAAGATAGCGACAATATGTAAACGGCGTTGACGAGAACGATCTTTTGGGCGTTGAACAAAAAAAGTTTTGTGAAATTCGGTCCACTACGAACAAAGTTATAAGCGCTCATGTTGACCTACTCTAGGTTGACAATGCGCGTTCGGCGTATACCAATGCATTTGAGTTCAGGCCACGTGACTTTGATGCCGGGGAAATTTTACCCCCCCTAATTTCCCCCAATCGGACTTAGGGCGCCGGGCGGACTCACGTTGGGCTTTGCCCCAAATTTCTAGTTTTATTTATGCAATGTTTCTGAAATTATCCCAAGTCATGCCAGGTCCCCAAATGCAAACTTCTGCAAACTACTAAAATACAAGTTTTAAATATCATTCTCTGTCTTCGCAGAACATAAATACCCAATACAATGCTGCAAATGACAGCTAAAGATATGCATTACTAGTGAACACTCGGTCACTGGTAATGTTATGCTGTTTCTGCATTCTTTCTCTGTAGAACTGGCGAGGTTCAGCAACTCCAATGACCTGTAACCAACAGACAGTCTCACAAAAGTGCTGCATTAATCACCAAACCCTATGACATGTAATCATAACAATTTAGTCTTTGTTTAACTGGTCAAACAAACCAACTTTTCTGGATTTATCAAAAATTAAAATAAACCCACAAAAACTTCAGAAGATTGTCAAAGCAGGAGATAATTGTTTTACATGGGTGCCGGGTACGTACAATCAGTGGATCTCTTCAAAACCTATGCAAACTGTAAGCCTTACTTTACATATGTAGCACACTCGTCATGATGTCAAATGTACAGCGCTAAAAGCAAAAATAATGTGGCAAACTAAAAAATGAGTACCAGATAAATGATTACCTTAAACTTCTGTGGAAAGTCGAGTGCATAATTTGCATAGCTGGAGCCACGGCTACCCGCACCGATTACAACAGTTGTAACTTGTTTTTCCTCCATACTACTGTGCTGTAAATTAAAAACAAACAAATCAATGTACAACAAAGCAATCGTGTGAGAGTGTCATTACATGTAAAATGAAAGAAAGTTGCGAAAATATTTGCAACGTAAACAAAACAACCACACCTCCGGCCACACCCTCTCTTTCCATGACAAGTAAGTAAGTAACTACATACTAAAGTGTATAGAAAATTTTTCTATTCACTTTGACTACATAAGACATAAGAAAAATTGAAGTGTAATCAGAAGCGCGTTTCGCACTTTTTATTTCTTTGAGATTTTCTGAGATTCTCTAAGAATCTCAAAGAAATAAAAAGTGCAAAACGCGACTCAAAATGGAATAAAACAGCAGAATAAATTATCTGTCAAAAAGATAATGCCAGATACTGCAATGCAGTCTCATTCACTCGATTAGCCCAGTTATTGAAAAATGATGGAATTAAAATTTAGTTTTCGGCACTTTTAATGGACGATTTTGGGCCGACAGTTAAACTTTGGTACGAAGTGTCTCGTGTCTGTCTGTCTGTCTGTCGTCTGTTTGTAACAAATATATTGTGGCTGAGTGGTAGCCTAAGCAGTGGCGCATTTAAGATTTGGCAAAGAGAGGCATGGCGAACGCACAGAGCGCGATCGAGCCTATAACGGGGCTTTGGCGCCTGTAAAAAATTTTCATGGTTGGGCCAAAGGGGGGCATCGCATCGTGGCCCTCCCCTAAATATATACGCCACTGGTGGTAAACCTAAGTCTTAAAAAGCTTTTCAGACAAATAATTAGCCTTGTGTCAAGGCTCTTTGCGGCAAAATTTGTGCAATGCAGTGCATGAGGAACATTTTCAAATTTGAGGTCGAATGAACGCGGGGTAGGAAAAATGAGCGTGGCCGTATCTCGGAAACAGTGAGAGATAAAGCCAAATTAAGATTTCTAGAAATGGCTAATAAAAAGCCGTATAAGCACTTTCAGATGAAATGAAAATTATCGACATTGGATGACGTTGAAAATCAGTACACGCTATTGTGTCTATACGGTACGTCGTATAGCCTAGGCTACCTCGAAACGCTGGATAGGCCTAGAGCTATAGGGCCTACATCTGAAAACCTACGCAGCGACGGTATATCTGGCAAACGTAAACGTTAAACCCAGTTTAATATTTTGTTGACTCTTGCATTCTAAGATATAAACTGCAAAAATCTATTACTACAATGTTCTCAGCGTGTGGCTTGGCATTGTGCTTACTGTTGGTTGATTTTTTGCACAGAGACTGCAATCGTATATAAACGTAGGCCTATCAGGATATAATAATCATAACGTCTTGTTAAAATACGTCACGTTGTAACGACGACAACGACCTGGCGACGTACATAACTATGCACTGCGCTCCCAAGTCCTACTATTACTACGACGTATGAGAAGCTTAGAGACAAGACTTTGCAAGCTACTTAGCGAGACTTAGGCCCCTATAAGTCAGGAAATATCTAGATGACACGCAGAAATTACTCTCTCGGCGGCAGCAGTAAAAAGTCATTTTCTTTTATTGCCGAAGAGGGAAAGTGCCGACCAGCTCGCGCTGCGATCTCACAAATGACCATTTTTTCCTCCGCTGAAGGAAACCGGATTACTCGGAAAGTTATTAACGGATTTCGATGACATTTTATGAAAAAGTAGAAAGTGGCCCAAGAACCAACCACTCTCGGATTTATATCGATCTGACACAGTATCTGGATTCAGGGTTTTTAGCCGACCGTACTCAAGTAACGGTCGACCGCGGTATGAGTTGTTCGTTCGTCCGTCTGTCTGTCCGTCTGTTACGGATGTGGCTAAACGGTACGAGATTGGGCCTAAGTTGCTATTGATCACTAATATAAAGTCGCATATTGTCTTTAATGACATGTAAATCATTGACCTTGGATGGCCTTGAAGAGTCATAACGCACTTTGGTATGCCAATCGTGCGGTATTGTGACTAAACGGTATGTCGTAAAAGGCCGGCGATGGTACCATCGTATAGGGCGCTGGCAACTTCCTATATGCCGTCAATAGTAACTCTGTTTTCATCTGCAGTGGTTTGGCCGCAATTTTCAGTGGGATGTTTTAAGCCATAGGTGGCCAAATCTTGGAAACGGTGATAGATAGGACCAAGTTTATTATTAAACACTGATAGAAAGTGACATAATTATGCTCTTTCAGATAAAATGAAAATTATTGACTTTGGATGACCTTCAAAGTCACTGACAACCAGTACGGTCGGTTGTTCTAGCGACGGCTGGGCTTCTTGTTGAATCCGTATCAAAATTTTTTTGATAAAATTTTCGCAGAAACAGAGCGAGACCCAGCATAACAACAATCCTCAGCGGAAGTAGTCTTTGCGCTCTAGAGTCTGCGACGTTTGTATAATATTATCGTAACACATAGTCCACGGCTGATATGAGTGTCATAATGCGCTGTGCAAGTGTGCATATCTGGATCGCAATTTACAGTCGACACTTCGCTGTCTGACCGCGAAACGATCCAGTTATTGCCCATCAGCATATCAGTCCGCTTACCAAACGGGCCATAAACTGGCACCGGGCCTTCAACCACGGCAATATAATGCCATGTGGACTGCAAAACGCCACAGTTGAACAACGCTGATTAACATTTGCTATTAATTATTTACCATTTAAATGTGCTCATCTATTTGAAAAAAAATTCACAATTCCTTCAAAACTCCAGCATTTCTCTGCATGCAGATCGTTAATCAAACAGCGTTCATCTTTAGTTAATCCAACCATCGTGATGAAATTACCATTTATTCGCATAAAAAGAAATTTGTTTACATCGACAGATGAAGGACGACGTTATTTAATAAAAACAGGAAAGCCCAGCTGTCGCTCGGGAAAATGCGCCACAGTCTATACCTACAGTTCCTGTTGCAGTACTGACCCTCAACATCATCCAAGGTCTATGCTTTTCATCTCATCTGAAAAGGCGTATGCGATTTCCTATTAGTGATCAATAGCAACCTAGGTTTTATCTGGCACCGTTTAGCCACAATACATCTGTTACTGACAAACGACAACCGTGCCATAGACGCCTACAGCATAGCTGTAGCGCGTCAATAATAAGTGAGTAAACATAAGTTGCAAATATAACACATCTAACAAAAGAGGATACTCAACAGCAAAAGAGTGCCATTTTTAGCCCACCCCATATAAGTCACGGGTCCATGAATATTTGCTGCCTTTGCATAAGCCGCGATAAATATAGTCTAGTCTTGATTGGTGTGACATAGGTCTACCATGCAACTGCTACATGCCTATATCATCGGTAGTTACAGTATAGCCCTAATAGCATAGCAATGCAGCCTGTCTGCTTTTACTCGTTGCAAACCGAGATTAATAACATAATACGATTATATTTTTATTGCTCTTATTGCTGCTGGCCTGAATCCTAAAATTGTTTTCTTCGTGCTATATTATCGCAGCTACTGCTACGACCGGTGTTACGTTCTGCAAACCCCAGGGTACTTCTAAAATTCTTTGGACTTTTTTCGTAATCTAGTAATGAAATAAATCAAGCGGAGTGAAAGTTCGGGTAAAAGAGGAAAGTTTCTTTGCGAAAAGAGTACGTCCAGGGGAGATGGTCGGTGTAGGCTATACTGCGAAGTGCGTGTGATGCCGTTGTCCATAAAGCTGCGTGCAGAGCGACGTAACTGAACTGAACTGAACTGAACTAACATGGATTAGTTTTTGACGAACTTACCAATGGACAAGCAGTGATGCATTACAGTAGGCATCGTCTAACGGCGTTGGTGGCTTACGTGACCATAGTCTCGTACGCGTCAGCCAGTGACCAATTAGCTGCTTGCCATTGGTCAGTTCGTCAAAAACTAAACCGTGTCAGTTCAGTTCAGTTCAGTTACGTCGCTCTGTATGCGTTTTAGTGCAGATGCTGCGTGCGTTTGGCCTGGCGTTACGCTGAGTGCGTCGTTAGCGTGGCTTCAGCAGCAAGAGACGTACCGAACGGACCTGTTGATACTCCGTGTCTGCCGTGCAACAGGAGCGGCCATTTATCGTATTGCATTATTAGCTGTCAGTCACTCACTCATCTGTACGATGATGCTAGACTACTGAGTGCGTCATGACATCGCTGCTGTTCGCGTTGCTTTCGATTCATCTGTTCATAGGTGAGACGCGGGGTCCATATACAAACATTTGCTCTTTGCTAGAGAACGTTAGTTCTGAATGGGCTACGTACGTGTAAAAATGCGCGGACGAACGTCAATATATGTAGGCTCGTACCTATCAGTATTTTTGACGAACGCCAGAACTGCTTGCGGAAAATATGTAATGCAGCCTACCGCGCTTGTATGGCCTCCGAGATAAAACAACATGCATCATAGAACCATGAACCGTAGCAAAAAAAACAGAAAACGCATAGCAAATGCATATAAACGCAAGAGGTTCATAATTGTTAGAATACAAAATGCACAATTTCAAAGCAGAAGAACGCAACAGTAAAAAATACAATAATGGCACACTAACTGCAGTTACGTCATGCTGCCTAACTTCATATGGAAGAAAATCAAAAGGTCTTAAATTCGCGTTTATTAGTATACAGTATACGTATAGACTGATTTGTGACGACAGTTTTGAAGCTTTGTTCTTAGCTGTATGTGACTGTTTTACGTTGTTTGTGTTACGTTTGTATTCTATTTTTTCTGTGTGTTTTCGTTGTCTGTTTATGCTGGATTTATACGGAATAAACTGTACATTAACATTAAGTTTAAAAATAATACTTGTTCATTTTAAACGAAACTTGCAGAACACTTTGCAATTACTGTAGGCCTAAATGTGCACTAAAGTCAATTAACATGAAAGCGTAAACTTTGTAAAAGTAAGCAGGTCAGCACGTCAGCAAAACCGAAGAGAAACCCCGTGTAGAGCCACAACAACGCGGTGTAGCTCTGCGTAGCTCTGATTGAATGTGTTAGTGACGTCCTGATGTCACTACATCAGTCAGACTGCAGACTGTTCTATCACGTTAAGCGCTTAAAAAGCGAAACCGGTTCATTTTTACGCCTGCACTCTTCGTTATTGGATACATTCAGTTAATTCAGTTAATGCTGGCCGCTACCGTGTACGACTTTAGATAGTTTCCCACCGGGATGCAAATTTACTGTCACTCGGTTTAAGAAGCGCCACGAAAGTAGACGCAGATTCGCTGACATATTGGAAGCCAATGTGGCGGTGGCTGTGCAGAATCCGCGTGACGCTTTCACAACAGCTTTAATACCACACTGCGTTTCAGAAAAACCCACCGTAGCTTACCGCTCACAACAAATTAATGTTGATAGAAAAGTCTTTTTCTACATCATTCGTAGATTTTTCATATTATTAAATACCCGTGTAATTTCCCATATTTATGCCACTTTTGTTTACCGTACTTTGTAATTATATCAAGGACAGTGGCACACTGACCACATTGCTGTGTGTTACAAAAGTGCACGTTCAGATTTCGGTAAAAAAACCATGCGATTCTATAGTAAAAGATTAGCTTTAAAATATTTAATGCAACGAAGTTATTAGTAAAATTTGTAAGCAAATGCTTTTGGCATTTTAATCGTCTCTATACTAATTACTGAACTTCATGATTGCAACATACACCGCGATGACGTGTGTCAGCTTAACTATAGTTACCCTATTAGGGCTTACATAGTAAAGTGAGTAGGGCCTAAAATTTGCTATAACTTTTACACGCCTTTAATAATTAAAAGTTGTAAGTCAAAGTCTATAAAAATGTGTTATAATTTGGATACATAAGCTTAAGTTGAGTTCTAAGATAAAGTGAATTTTTCTTTTCTGCGGCAGTGCGGCACAATGTACTGTACATACAATGGTCCGGCGGTAATACTCACTAATTCGCATACTGATTGCTCCTATCCATTGAGTCGTTTTATTTGGTTATCCGCTGCTACAGTTAGTAGTACATTAGTACATTACTTTCTTGAGTTGCAATGTATATAGCTTATAAAAACACTGTCGATTTAGGTGACTTTTATTATCGCTCGTCGTCTTACGCCGATTGCTTGTTCGTCCGCTCTTTTTGTCTCTCTGCGTGGCGCCGTACACGCTCTTAACCGCAGTAATACCAGAATTAGTGTGAACGTTTATCACGGCAGGGATAATCGCAATTCGGCATGCCAACTTTCAGTAAAAAAGTCAAAGTTAACAACTTCATATATTATATCTTGTGCAGGTGCAACATATGGGATGACCTAATTTAATGTCAGCGCCTGAGACATTCGACAACTGAAAGAGCAGCCGCATATCAGGTCGACACGCAGCGTCGCGGTCATTTCTTGCTTCTGGCAGAAACATCGGACTGTTTGGTTTAAACGAGAAACTCGTTTATAGATCGACAAACAGTGCGGGTGCCATTCACAACGGACAGAGCGCGTACTCGCCAAGTGGTGTCATAACACGCAAACGGAGCATCGTCAATATTTTACCGACTTACCATCATCTTCCGACTCGTCGCTTTGCCTGATTTCGTCCGATAAATTCATAGAATATATACCTCTTCCCGTTCCCTGACCTATTCGATGATCTTCAGTTTGTTAGAGAAATGTGTGTTAAAGTGGCGCATTGGTTAGTGGACGTAAATCGTCCGTCTTGGTTAACTAATTTGCTTTGTACCGGGCTTGGCTACTTCTTATAGATGGGGGATTGTCTGCTAACAGGTAAATCATCTCTATACGGTGTGAGTTAAAGATTTTTATTTTCTGAAATGTGTTAAACTTTATATTTTGAAGATTGATTTTTTGACCGATTTTTTAAAATGCATATTCTGCGTTTAGATCTACTTTTAACTACAAAGTTTTATTCTATTATCCCTAACTTTGACAAACTTATGTCATATTAAGCGTGATCACCTAGAAATTTTTTTATATTTCACTTAAAGACCCACTGTACTACAGAGTAACACGGGGATGAACTAGCATCTCCATCCCCACCCTATCCCCGTAAAGTTTTCCCCATCCCCATCCTCATCCCCATCAACTTCATGCACTTGATGAATGACCACCAAATTTTTCAGACCTCAATCCATTTTAGTATTATGTGCAGAAGCATACTGCTGCAGACATTTCACAAACTTAATAAATCTAAAGCTGAACTATAAATTCCGGAACTATAAAGTGCAGTGCAGCAGACTTTTGCAAATGTCTGAATGGACACGCTCCAGCATTTTGGCTATGAACATCAGGCATAAATTTTTACAAGAAATAGTCTATGGATTTCGTTAGATGTTTCAGAAACTGTAACATCCCAATAATTTGTGTGTTTTTAACTTTTTGTTTATTATTAAAAAGAAAAAGTTTGTGCGTTGTGGTAAGCTTAAATGCGTTGTGATATGTCATGTGTAAAAATTCTCTCGGCGATCGCGCATAACTTTGTCAAATTTAGGGATAATCGAAGGAAACTTTGCAGTTTGACGTAGATTTAAACACAGAATATTTACGTCTCGAAGACGCACAGACAGGATGACAAGAAAGACGAGCTGCCTGCCTGCACGATGCAAATGAACTGCTGTTTGTTGCTGTGCGACTTTGCACAACGCCGCTGTCATGACATGCTGCAGTGTCCGGTCGGGTCATTACATCGTGGTTAACAAGGAGATAATGTCTGATCCCACCTGGCTTTAATCACACCGCGATTCGCTGACCCGGGTCGGGCTTTGTGCCATGACATACGCATCAATCTTGAGAAGAGAATCTTGAAGAAGAAAAGAGACAGTAGCGAACTGGCAGACAGGGAATATCGACAGAAATGTAATGAGGTACGAAAAGCGGCCAGAGCAGACAAAGTGAAATGGCTGGAGAGACAGTGCGAG
>Ga0209367_1013289_pt1 | contig 10618 bp, 7 predicted proteins | sample WorMetLIZISLAND2_FD_187412 | JGI IMG/M metagenome (GOLD analysis project Ga0209367, IMG submission 187412) | Marine gutless worms symbiont microbial communities from Max Planck institute for Marine Microbiology, Germany - Olavius geniculatus... ...
GCCTACATTGTCTAGTATTGTACGACAATATTGTATTTTATGTTTTTGGCAAATAAATACTCTCTCTCTCTCTCTCTCTCTCTCTCTCTCTCTCTCTCTGAAATAACGCCTCTGTGCCTGCCCCAAATAGAAAAGTCCAGAAATTTTACGTGCTCTGGAAAGTGGTCACCCACACCCAATAAGTACGAATATTGGATGACAGCCTAAATGTAACAAGGATAAGAAAAAGGGGAGGGGGTTAAAGTACGAAATGAAAAAAACTGCGGCCCCCCTTACACATGTCTTGGCCCCCCTTGGCCTCCCCACTCATGAAAAGCTGGCGCCGCCACTGCTAAAATAACATCACAAAAATACAATTTACTTACTTACACATTTAGTATGTACTGCATTTTCTCCGAAAATCAGTCTGTCCAGTAAGCGTAAAAGTATTTCAAACTAATTCCGATACAGAAAGTTCTGCGCAATCCCCTCCGTTGTCCACTATGCATTCCGTCCTTTTAGACATCAAAGGCACTATGCATAGCGTCCACCAATCTCGCACCGTTTGGCCACAATAGCGCGTAACGGCCTTCAATGTCATTTCAGGTCAATAATTTCCATTTCATCTGACAAGGCGTATGCCGCTTCCTATTAGTGACTAATAAGTTAGTAACCTTAATGGCCCTATCTCTCACCGTTTTCGATATATGGTCAGTTTTCCGTTGAAAAACGCACGTTCCGCTTGCACTAGATCACTGAATTTTTTAATTTTTAGGTTCAAGATCTATGGCTAATTATTCGTGTAAAATGTTTACCCTAAGACATAACTTGTAGCCACAATACATTCGCTATGATGACGTACGACGACGACGGACGGACGGAGTATAACCATGCATGACATTTGACTTTTTGATCTTCTACATCTGCGCCAAATAAAGTTGACAACAATTTTTACGGTCGAGTTTATGTTACGGTTGTCGTCCATTCGTCGTACATGTAAATGTATTGTAGTTAAATGGTGCGAGATAGGGCCTAGGTTACTGCTGATCACTAGGAAGTCGCATATTGGCTTTCAAATGACATGAAAATCATTGGCCTTGAATGACATTGAAAGGTCATAACGTATATGCCAATCATGCAATATTGTGACTAAACTGTAAGTCGCAGGGGTCAGAAAAAAGTGGACTCCTCAATTTTTTTCGCCGTTTTCTCAGCAACCGTTTAAGATTTTAACATGAAATTTTACTGCTGTATTTAGTAAAACCTTCTACATTTAAATGCCAAGTAAAATGTGATTCTGTTGAAAAAACGACAAAGTTATAAACTTTTTCACATGACCGCCTACCGACTTTTCAGCGTTCAAAAATGTTCATGCTAAAAATGCTATTTAATTTTCAAAAACTGGTTACACGTTACTGCCGATGACGTCACAGTGACGTTTTGATAAACAGCAATTTATATTGTTTATAAATTGTCACTAAATTATCGTTCCTTTAAAGCAATCGCCGGCTGCCCACCGGATTCATCTTCCAGCAGGACGGTGCATCAGCACACACAGCGCACAACGCCGCGCAGCGCACAGAACTGGGCTGCGGGCCAGCTGTCCAGATATCATCACAAAAGACCAATGGCATTTCACACGGTAGTGTAGCGACAACGTTAAGATGAGGTGACCAAAACTACAAACCTTTGCGTCAAGTTTCTTCTTAATGTCGCATGCCAAAAATTATTGAAATCGGCCAATGTTTCACTGAGCTATTGAAAAAATAATAGTGGCATGTTTTTATGGACCAAGGTACATTGAAGGTAATACTGTTTTTTCAATTGTTCACTTGCCAGCTGCAAAAACAAAGAATATTTAATTGCTGTATTTAAACACTGACTTTAATAATGTAAAGAATTTCTTTCGGAACATTTTTGCTGAAAACCACATGACTCTATGACGACGGTTGCAAAATTATGGTGTCATTAACTTTGTGCCATTTTTTGGACCACCCAAGAGGGCAGGGGGCCCAGGTCCCTTCCAACCTCCAGACAAAACATAAGCATACGTTTAAACTGCATCAAATCTGCCAATTTGGTCAGTTTATTTTCGGCAGATTAATTAAAATTGTTGCCACTAAGTCTCATCTTTTAAAGCTAAAATGCACCAAATTCGATTTCGGCTGGGGCTCAGCTCCAGATTCCGCTGAGGGAAGCTCACACCGCTCACCGACTTACTAACTGAATTTTAGAGGGTCCTACTTCTAAGAGTAACTAGGAAAAGGAGGGAAAGAGTGGAAGACAAGGAAAAGAACGGGAGAGAAAAGGGGGGAAGAAAAGAGAGGGGATGGACGAAAAAGAGAAGGGAATGGGAGGGGAAAGGAGACGAGGCCCTTCCAATTGAAATTTCTGGCTATACCACTGCGTTTTTGCCGCGCAAATTTCAGCTTCGCACTTTTCTTTCAGTCTTGCATTTTCAGAGTCCCCCTGCTGACGTTCAGCATGTAGCCAAAAACGAACGAATCATCAGAGCTCGGGTTTGAAGAGACGCGCGAAGCCGAGGATGGTGACGGTTGGAATGAGGTGCAGAGCCATGAAGACGAAGAAGAAGAACCGATCAAGAACCTCGGCGACTCTCATCCACTCGGTCTCCCGGCGTCTGCCCGGGGCCGCGCCGCTGCTGTAGCTTAGCTCGCCGTAAGCTCCTCCGTCAACGTCTGTTGCCTCTTCCTCGTCCGTCGTCGGGCGCCGGTCGCCTTCCAGACCGAAGTCTCGATGCTTCGCCGTGGACACGACCTCGTTCTGATTGTCACGAGCGACCACGTTCAACTTGCCAGTCGTATGGTGCTGCCGCCTAAACAGTCGGCGCATTCTCCAGACGGACGTGCTCGTGGTCGTAGTGCAATTATTATCCCTCACATCAGCGGACTTCAACGTCGCGGGCGCCACTGGACCGTGCACGGCTACTAGTGACTGTACCTGCTGCTGCTGTTGTGTTGACTCTGTATATGCAGCAGACATGCACGTACAGAGCGTCGTAAGAGTGTGAGGGGAGCAATAGCCTAAATTTCAGCTTGACTATGACTTTCTTTTAGTGGAAATTTTTTTTCCAAGAATACAGTGTTTGAATTGTAAAAGATTAGGTCGAGGTTGAACTTTTTGATGGTCGGAGTCCGACCAAAATTGTGATGGATGTAAATTGTAGGCCTATGTATAAAGTATATAGCTGACCCCCAGTACATAATTTGACAGTGTGTTACGGGGGTTAAGAAAACAGTTGGGGGTTCAACCCCCCATTTTCCCCGGCAATTCAAAACTGCAAGAATACAAAATTTGAGACTAAAAATCTTCAGTTTGAAGAAAATATTGCGAAAAACTTGGGGATTTTGAGTAGGCCTACTTGTGATATCCTCTGTCGGAAATTTGTAGATGTCTGTAACTTCCTGTTCCAACTTGTTCAACCCACAACTCTTTTTCGCTATTTTTCTGTTCGTAAAATTGTGCACGTGATAAAATGCAATATCTCGACAACTATCGGAGAGAATTTTCTAGCAACAGTAAGATCTGAATGGGAACATTTTCCACTCAGAAAAACTGGCAACAAAGTTAGGATAACTTCAACTATTTAAATCGTATATACGCTATTTTGCAATATCCACAGACGAAAACTTTAATAACTGATTTTTGTAATTTGTAAAAAAATTGTGTCGTTTACTAAAGATTGAACGGTAAACTTTTTATGAACCGTTGGAAATATTTTCCGTGCAAATCTAACATTTTCGTTAAAATATCTATCTCCGTGTGTTTTCAAGAGATTGCATTTCGTCACGTGAGACATTTTATTCGGAGCCACCAGGTACGTAATGTATAGACCCCATTTCGACAATACAGTCCATAGGCCTATGTCCACGCTAAACAAGCATAAATATTTAAAGTGCACATAAACTATACACAGAATCCATTGTGCCTGGGACTGGCGAGTTGTTTGATTAAAACATATAGCAAAAGCCACTTTGGCACAACGGCAATATTGCTATAGGGGACCTATGCTACAACGCTGTGGTCGCGCCTGTACGCCATTAGGCTTATTGCAGTGCTTTCTGTATATACGTTTAGGTCTACGGTGGGATGAAAAATAACTCAAGAGTATCAGCCTTCGCGATGAGTGATAAAAGTAATAAATGGCTACGATGCGCTACAAATTCTAGGCACTAGCTTATATCGCAATGGCAATAAACAAAAACAGTGTAGGAAAAGAGAGGAAGAATACAAGAAAAAACCAAACAGAAAAGTGAAAATCTTGTTTGAAATTAACTCTGTGCGAAATCATAGGTGCACTAAATGCAATTTCGCAAACAACAATAGTAGGCTACACGACATAAAACACATTCATAGGTCTACAGCACAAAACAGCAAAAAGCGTTACGTCTGTCTAGTGATGTATGTACACAGTGTGCTTTTTTACTTTTCGACCAAATCGCTTACGTTGGTTTATTTGATCAGTCTGATCTGCGTTTCAGTTTTAGGCTAATAAGTAATTCTATTCATAGGGACCATTGCTTTCTGTATTTTGCATTGTACACCGGGGTCCATAAAAACGTGCCACTTTTATTTTTTGAATAGTTTCCTGAAACATTGGCCGATTTTAATAATTTTTAGTACGCGACATCAGAAAAAAACTTAACGCAAACGACTATAGTTTTGGCCACCTCACTTTAATACTGTCGCTACACTACTTTGCGAAATGCAGAAGTCGTAGTTTGACCATTTACAACAATGAATTTATACTGAATAACGCACGCGTCGACTCAGAAATGACTAGGCCTAACTGAAAAGTGACAAACATGATTAGCCACTATTGTATCTCAAAAGGTCACACTTGTCACATCGCATCCTCTTTGTTACAGCATGTGCTTAAAATGTCCTCATCAGCGCGAATGCAAGCGGCAAACGTACGTTGACACCACTCGCAAACAGCAGGCTCAACAACCTGGATTTCACAAAGTAGCGTAGCAACAGTATTAAAGTGAGGTGACCAAAAGTACAGTCATTTGCGTCGAGTTTTTGCCTGATGTTGCACGTCAAAAATTATTCAAATCAGCCAATGCTGCACGGAGCAATTCAAAAAAATAAAAGTGGCACGTTTTTATGCATCACAGTGTATTAGCATTGAAACTGTCAATGTTCTAAAGTATAAATGACGATCATAAATTGATAACAAATATTCTAAACGGTAACCGGTAGGTAGCTTGATTTTTGTACCGTTTGCTTCATGAGCGTGTTTAGCTTGATGAGCGTTATCGACTTCGAAGTCGTCGTCACAGTCTCGGCGGCTGTTGCTGCTGATTGTCCAGATCTTGTTATCATTGCGCTCAGTGTCGCAGACGCCCAAGTCCGCGTGACGAAGACGCCCTCTGGTGACGACGTTCATGCACATCACTGACGCCATGTGCACTAGCACCAGACGCCGCAGCCAGCCTGGAAGGTATAGATGAATGTGTTTCCATTAATTGACTCAGTGACTGGCTGATTGACTGACTGGTATATAGGCGTTAGCCAGGCTGGAAGCTCGTAGGACGGCGACGTGTGGTGAATCTTGAGTACCAGCACGGAAACCGCCACGGACAACGTCGTCAGAGCCATGAAGTATATCAAGTAGATCGCTGCACAACATCAAAAGACGTTTTCTAAGTATTATACTGTATATTTTACCTGAAAATTTGTTTGCTAAGCAGTTTGTCGCAGTTAGTGCTGTAAAGTGTAACTCACTTTTACTGCCTGTCAGTTTAGGCTTCTGTCTCCTAATCGGTTATCTCACGACGAGCGCCACTCGGCCGCGCTGAAACGCGCTGCACGTCAATAGGCCTATGATGCGCGCTGCGCGGAAAAACGATGCGCCGGATCGTGAGCACTCCTCCTAATTTGCCCATTTGACAGCGCGTGCATGTAGGCCTATATTCGTTGATCTGTGCTTGCGTGTGCTTTTATTTAAAATTTTCAAACGGAGGCTAAAACACATCCTTTAATACGTTGAGTTCACTGACAAAATTGCAATCCGCCGCTGTCGTTGTCCTTATTGCAAACGGCCCACTATAAGTTTCATGATGATGACCTTGTAAGCCGTACGATGCATGGTCTGACCTAGTAGAGGCACAGCGTCAGAAGTGGCCGGGACGTTACCGGCCACCAGGAGCAGAAAGACGCAGATAGCAACGAGAGTGGAGACGCCAAGAGAGACTTTCTCTCCGCTGTCTGCCGGCAGTAGGAACACCATGAGCAGGCCGCCGGACAGCAGAACACACGGACAAATGATGTACGTCACGAAGAACGTGTACTTGCGACGTATCTGCAGCGATACGTACACCTCCGGAAACAATTCGTCCGGATAGTGCCGGTACACCTGTATGATGTAAACACGGCAAAACTATACCACCTTATAATATATGCAATGCTGCCTCGCAGAAAAGTACCAATTTAAATAAAAACGGTGTCGCTATTGTTAGAGGAAAAAGTATTTTTAACACACAAAACCTACGTAAATATGCACCTGTAATGCTGAAGATGATAATTTTCGAAGTTTTCTGACGTGACGGGCATAAACTTTTTAAATAGTAGTTTAGCTACAACTACATTTTCAACTAGTTTGCGGTAATTAAACTATGTATTTATCCGGTGCAATTTTACAAAAAAAATTGAAAACGGGTGATAAGCAAAAAATATGGGTATCATCACATGACATGTTGAGTGAGAAGAGGAATTTTCTCGGACACGGTGTAGAATCGGCCGCGCAAGTTCCATAACCAAAAGATCAAAACGCAAAAGGCAAACTCTGTAACGAGGGTCTCGGAGCGAACTGCAAATGTCAGTCAGCGAGACGGGCTATATTTAATACATTAACGCAATTTTGCACAGACTAGAAGTAGGCCCGTAGGTGAGCCAAACGGAAAACGAGACGTGATTCGTATATAGGCCTACCTAGCTTGGCTTGACGAGCGCTCGACAAGCTGGCTCGGCAAGCTGGCCTGAGAAGCTATCTTCACTGTGTAAACGGGGTCGTGGGCCTACTCGTATCTGACCTTATTGACGCTGCGAACTTTTGTCTTGACGATGGTCCATTCGCCGTGCCGTACGTAAGTATCGGTGCCGATCTCACTCAAATTGCTCGTGAGGTTGACCTGGTCGGCCGTATAAAACCACGTTTCCAGCTCCATCGTGCACAGCTGGTCGTCGAACGTGTGAATCGGCCTTGAGTACTGCTTTTGCCGGCCGCTGACAGTGACGCGTCAAAAACATAAAGTATACCTCACATCATTACGACAAGTAGACATCTGTGGTTCAAGCAGTTTACCGGGATGTTCCTAGTGACTTTCAGTAATGGTCCATTCAGAGCCATGAATTATATCAAGTAGATCGCTACGCAACATCAAACGGGGGTCACGACTTTTGACTCTTTGGTGTCACGTGACGTCATCGGTAACGTGTGGTTTTCTATAGGTGGTCATTAGACTTATTATCATCTGTCTATCTTGCACGGTAACGAAAATTTAAGGCCTCAGATGTTTTGGGGGATTACGACCCTGATCTTTTGGAGTCACGTGACGTAATCAGTGGCCGACGACGTTACGTGACCATAGAAGATCAAAATCTGGTCAGTCTGGATCCATTCAGAGCCATGAAGTATATACGCCACGACAGAGCGTTTCACTTCAGATATACCATGAATAGTACACGGATCGCTGGTCGTCGAACGGGTAGAAGACCATGTCGAGATCACACGAGATGGCATAGACGCCGCCGGGTTGCCAGCGCGACCAGCCGTCATAACGCACAGTGATGAGAAACCGCCGGTAGTGGTCCTCGTCGAACAACTTGTTCGCGCTTCACCAGCCACACACGTGCATCATTCATACTGCGTTCTTATCACACTCTTGCTGTATCTAGACCTGAAGCGGCGTCGTAAATTAAAAAAGTAGGCGGGCAGCAAGTTGCCGTTTTCCGACATACACTGTACGAATTTCAGATGGAACTCCTTCAGACAGCTGCATTCCGACAGAAGAGAGATTACGCGCGCATGCTCAAAATTTCAATTTTTCTTTAATTTTTAAAAAAAATTGGGTTTTAGCCTCGAATTTTGCGTTTTTGGACGACAATTTTCCGACACGAAGAAGATTCTCCGACATATTTTCGACAGCTTGAAATTTAGTGGGGGCAGCTCTGAGCTGTCCCCAACCTGCCCCCCGACCACGACGCCACAGAAGGACGGACTAGCAAAACATCGCGTCTGTACAGTTTGTTTAACAAAATGTCCTAACTACAAAGTTTTTTTTAAAATGCAAATGGTCAAAATGTTACATAGACCTATTTATCTAATTTCAAACTGAAATATCGCAAGCAAATGCGCGGTCTATGTTATTTATTAACAAAGTATAAAACAGCATTAAAACGCTGTGAAGATGCGTATATACATGTAGAAAGTAATGAATAAAATCATAGTATTGACTGCGACTGAAAAAATACTGTACAAACCTATTTCCTGTAGCCAGCTTCGGTACCCACATTCGCGTGGGTTCGACAACGAGCTTGTCGAGGCCGCCGTAATCTTCCGGTCTCCAGACCAGAAACTCGTCGATCCATTCCTGTCACGCAAATCGATCGAACTATTTCAATGTCACCGTGATCCCTTTGTGGTATGGCATATGTAATAGCGACTCTCCCTGCGGGTCAACAGTGCAGTCTATCAAACTGATCGATACCGTATCAAAATTCACGCCTCGTGCGTTTCTGATATTTTTGCTGCTCTTTTCCAAGTAATGACTCTAGTAGTGTATGGGGGAACAGTCGAGTTAATTCTGCGGCTTTATAGACAACTGACATCATCGGTGAAACACCGACGACAACTGAGCTACCGCCCGGAGACCGTACAAGAAATCTAAGCTAATACTCATGAGACGCGCGAGAGCTTATAGCGGTACCTGTCTGCAGGTTGTGTTTATCTATCGCCATCATTTTGAGGCAATTCACTCCTTTACAGCCGAAAATCGCAAAAATTATTAAAAATCCCTATTTTGGGGTTTAAAGTCATTCAAGGTTATTGATGTTGATACCAATAAAAATATGTCATTAATGCTTGTTCTAATAAGCAGCCTGTTTGTGCTTATCTGCAACAGTTTTCACGCTAGACAAACCAATAGCGGAAACATAGCCACTTAGAAGGGGTACCCGTCTTTGACACCTGCATGCGCAAACCTCGTTGAACGTAGGAATTCGGGATTTAAACTTCTAAAATTTACATTCAAAGCTGAAAATTTCACATGCAGGTTGTCTTAGGCTATCTGCACCTATTTCGGCGCAATACACTTTTGAAATGTGTGATGCAGACCAAAATTGCCAAAAATTCAATAAAATCACCTATTTTAGGGGTTCAAGGTCATTCAAGGTCATCGATGTTGACACCTCTAAGTAGCTCGTTGCTATTGCTTGTTATAAGCAGCATGTCTGAGCCTATCTGCAACCATTTCGACGCTAAACAAGCCAATAGCAGAAAAATCTTTTTTTTCTCATTTGAGGGGACCTCACTTACCCAGCGGCATAAAATTTTGTTATGAAATACTACACTCTATAGCTATCATACGGTGAAAACCCGAAGTCTCTATCTGACGTGGGCTCCAATCGGTACCGGGTCATGTGACAGACAGACGGACAGACAAACACCAAGACATAATTACCATAGTTAATACGCGCGTACGTAATATGCAATACCTAATATGCTAGCTCTTGCGCGTAAAAAATCACTAGAGCAATAAGATTCGTTAGGAGTTAGTTATTTCAGCGATTTTCCTGGTCGCCACATTTTAATCAGGCTCAGATCGCATAGCCTCCTGCACCGTCGTTTGCATTAGGCCGTGACGCACGACTGCAGCAAAAGGAACTGTTGTGAAAACGGCACCAGTGCGCACTGACTGTGGTTTAACTAAGCTCAGTATACGACTTAATTAATAATTGCCTATTATATATAATAATTTATGCACGGCGTGTAATTAAGTAAAAAAATAACCAATGACTGATTTGCGCACAATAAATCTTAGTGCTCAGTGCTGTGTAGGCTGCCGCGATAGAATGATTGTCGAAAAATGTGGAAAAATTAAACAGCATATTATAACGTTATTACGTCGAGTGATTGATTATCTTACGCAAGTCAGCCAGCCGGTGATCTTCAGAATTTGCCGTTTTTCATCCTGTGCAAAAAAACTCAAAGCAAATTATTTATCAGCTTAATATATGTAACTACACTACTGGTATAATGACGTAATATCGTACGAACATTTACTGGACAAATCTCATTTTACTGCAAAACTTTGCAAGGTAAGTGCACTTACAGAGTTAAAGCAAAAACTTTTCTCCCGCGTGTGACATGACCTGCACAGCTCTTTGTGTCAGTGGCGTATTTAGGGGGGAGGCCACGATGCGATGCCCCCCTTTGGCCTGACCATGAAAATATTTTAGGCGACTTTATATGAAAAGATGCGTTTTTGCCGTTTTCCAGCAAGAATTGCAAAATTCAACATAGTTTGATGGTCTTCTTTCATACCGATACAATATGCGATTAAAATCGCCATGTGAGATTGCATCTGATATGACGCTGTGATTTTCTGCATTT